>Ga0315899_10000030_pt1 | contig 215817 bp, 222 predicted proteins | sample LakEriMetagenome_2_FD_203518 | JGI IMG/M metagenome (GOLD analysis project Ga0315899, IMG submission 203518) | Freshwater fungal communities from buoy surface, Lake Erie, Ohio, United States - Buoy 4 MA112 | ecosystem: Environmental > Aquatic > Freshwater > Lake | place: USA: Lake Erie, Ohio...
CGACGAGCACTGATGCATCATAAGGCGTCAAACCATAGTCCTTGATGAAGCGGGCTTTCTTTGCGTCGGGTAATTCTGGGAGATGACGCGCGAGTTCATCGACATAGTCTTGCGTAAATTCGAGCGGAAGCAAATCGGGATCAGGGAAATAGCGATAATCATGCGCTTCTTCTTTCGAGCGCATCGAGCGTGTCTCACCTTTTGACGCATCATAAAGACGCGTTTCCTGATCAATCGTGCCACCGTCCTCTAAAATGCCCACCTGACGGCGCGCTTCATATTCAATCGCTTGGCCCATGAAGCGGATCGAATTCACATTTTTGATTTCGCAACGCGTACCAAAGACGCCACCGGGACGCCGTACAGACACATTGACGTCGGCGCGCAATGAGCCCTCATCCATATTGCCGTCGCACGTGCCAAGATAACGCAAAATCGTACGCAGCTTCGTGACATAGGCACGCGCTTCTTCGGAGGAACGCATATCGGGCTTTGATACGATTTCCATCAAAGCGACGCCCGAACGATTCAAATCCACAAAGCTCATTGTGGGCGATTGATCGTGCAAGGATTTACCGGCGTCTTGTTCAAGATGCAGACGCTCGATGCCGACCGTGATCTGACCACCACTTTCCGGTAAATCAACAATCACCTGCCCTTCACCGACGATCGGGCTTTTATACTGCGAAATCTGATAGCCCTGCGGCAGATCGGGATAGAAATAATTTTTGCGATCAAACACAGAGCGGAGATTGATCTGAGCATTCAAGCCAAGGCCCGAACGAATGGCTTGTTTCACGCATTCCTCATTGATCACGGGCAACATGCCGGGCATCGCCGCATCAACGAGCGACACATGCGCATTGGGCTCACCGCCATAAGAGGCCGACGCGCCCGAGAACAATTTCGCCTGAGACGTCACCTGCGCGTGGATTTCTAATCCGATGATGATTTCCCAATCACCCGTCGCGCCCTTGATGAATTTCTTCGGGTCGGGGGTTCTCGTGTCGACGATGGCGTTCATCCTGACGGCCTCGAATTCCTTTTGAATCGTAAGCTCTTTTGCGGCCCCCGCCCGTCCGGGTCAAGACCTAGACCATAATATGAAAAGCACCCTTTACTTGGTCGGAGTGGTCCACTACTTTTTTCAGGCGATCTTTAGGCCATCCACCACGAGGCCGGACCATGAATCGTCCCCTGTTCCCGCGTATGAGTATCGAAGCGTTTGAAGCCTGGGCCGAAGGGCAAGACGGGCGCTATGAGCTTGTGCGAGGCCGCCCCGTAATGATGAATCAGACGACTTGGAACCATTCGCATATCACAACCAATCTTGTTCGCGTCATTTTAAACGCCCTCGATCCAAATCAGTACCATGTGGCGATCGGCGATTTTGGCTTGCAGACGGGCGAGGACACGATCCGACTTGCCGATATTATGGTGACGCCCAACAACAAGTCAGGGAAAGACCGGCGCACGGAAGAAGCCGTTCTTCTCATCGAAATACTTTCACCTTCAACCGCGACGGATGATTTTGGCGACAAACAACGCGAATATCTCGCGCTCTCATCTCTTCAAGCCTATTTGATTGTCGCTCAGGATAAAGCCTGTGCATGGCTCTGGCTTCGCAGCGAAGACGGTTTTCCTGAAAAGCCCGATGTGATCGAGGAACTCGACGCAACACTTACAATAGACGCGCTCAGCCTCACGCTGCCAATGACGGATATTTACGCCCGCGTTGAATTTTGATCTTTGCTCCTAGGCCTTAAGAATGGCCCATTATTTTTGCTTCCCGCGCAATACTATTTTCAATTAACGCACGCCAGATGACTTCGATTAAGTCGGGATCAAGATTGCAATCTTTAGCGTGCTGTCGAACCTGAGCTACGACCTGTTTAATGCGATCGATCGTGCGCGGCGGCATGCCAACGCGCATCTTTAACTCTGCGGCACGATCAATATAAGTGTAACGCTTTGCAAGCATCGCGATCAATTCTTGATCCAATTGATCAATCGCTTCACGCAACTCAATCATGGTTTGGCAGTCTGCCGGTGTCTTCATGGCATTGATCCCATGTCAGATTTAAGTTCACGGCAACGCTCTTAGGGCGATTGATGAGTTCCCCTCGCGGCATAGATTCGCGCCGCCGTGAAACCCAACACACTCCATCCAAATCCGGCAAAAATACGGAAGAGTGCATGCGCACCACCAAACAAATATCCACCTTCAAACCATGAAATATCAAACATTCGCAAAATAAAGGTAACAGCCGTGCCTGCAAGGCCCGCAGCAAGGCCTGCCAAAATGAGTTTGCCGAACTGATCCGCTTTCCATCCCATGAAGAGGCCGATGCCAACCACGAATGGATCAAAAAATGCTTCGAGAATGAGCCATGTAAACGGCTTCAACCCTTCATAGAGCGCTTCATAAAGCGGCATTACGCCCACCATGCATCAGGCAATTTGGTACGACCCGCCGCTTGCTCGATCACTTCACCTAGCGAGAAGAGTGTTTCTTCGTCAAACGGACGACCAATCAATTGAAGGCCCAAAGGCAAACCTTCTTTCGAAACACCAGCAGGTACGGCAAGACCTGGAAGACCGGCCATATTCACGGTGACCGTGAAAATATCATTCAAATACATTTCAACCGGATCAGCGCCGCTCTTCTCACCAATACCAAATGCAGGCGATGGGGTTGCCGGTGTTAACACCGCATCGACACCCGAAGCATAAGCCTTTTCAAAATCCTGTTTGATGAGCGTGCGGATCTTCTGCGCACGCACATAATAGGCGTCATAATAACCCGCAGACAAAACATAGGTACCAATCATAATGCGGCGACGCACTTCCGCACCAAAGCCGTTGGCGCGCGTCTTCTCATACATATCGATGATATCTTTGCCTGGCACACGCACGCCATAGCGCACACCATCATAGCGAGCAAGATTGGATGAGGCTTCAGCCGGAGCAACAATATAATAGGCCGGCAAAGCGTAATGCGTGTGCGGCAAGGAGATTTCAACAATCTCAGCGCCCGCTTGTTTCAACCATTCAGCGCCCTTCAACCAAAGCGCATCGATTTCTTGTGACATGCCATCGACGCGGTATTCTTTCGGGATACCGATTTTCATACCTTTGATCGACTTACCAATCGCGGCTTCGTAATCAGGCACCGCGCGATCAACTGATGTCGTGTCTTTCGGATCATGCCCTGCCATCGAGCGCAGCATGATCGCCGTATCGCGCACGGTCTTGGCAATCGGTCCGGCTTGATCAAGCGATGAGGCGAAAGCCACAATGCCCCAACGCGAGCAGCGACCATAAGTCGGCTTGATTCCAACCGTGCCTGTAAAGGCTGCCGGTTGACGGATCGACCCGCCTGTATCGGTTGCAGTTGCGCCTAAACAAAGACGCGCCGCAATCGCTGCGGCTGATCCCCCTGATGATCCACCCGGAACGAGTAGACCTTTTTTATCATTGCCAAGTTTTGCCTTGGCTTGCGCCGCAGAAACATTCGGCGGCAAAATCGGAGAGACGGAAGGACCAAAGGCAGAAGACTCATTTGATGAACCCATCGCGAATTCGTCATTATTGAGTTTGCCAAGCATCACCGCGCCATCGCGCCAGAGCTGACTTGTCACCGTCGATTCATATTCCGGAACAAAATTTGAAAGTATTTTTGAACAAGCCGTCGTGCGCACGCCCTTGGTTGCATAAAGATCCTTGATGCCGAGCGGAATGCCTTCCAGCGCACCCGCCTCGCCTTTCTTCAATTTTTCATCGGACACTTTGGCCATCGCACGCGCTTGCTCGGGCGTATCAAGCACATAGGCATTCAACGCCTTGGCTTTTTCCATGGCATTGAGATGCGCTTCGGTCAGTTCGAGCGCCGAAATCTTTTTTGCTTTCAGCGCGTCACGCGCATCGGCAAGAGTGAGAGAGGTCAGATCCGTCATGTATGAGCTTTGCGTTATTCAACAACTTTGGGGACGAGGAAATAATGATCCTCGGTCTGCGGCGCGTTACCTGTGACGATCTCGGCGATGTTGCCGTCGGTCACTTCATCGACGCGTTTTTTCATCGCCATCGGGGTCACTGATGTCATGGGCTCAACACCCTCAACATTGACGCTGTTGAGCTGCTCGACGAAGGACAACATGGCATTGAGCTCGCCCTGAAGATGGGGCACTTCTTCGTCGGTGACAGCGATCCGCGCCAAACGCGCAATTCGCCGCACGGTCGCCTGATCGACAGACATATCCGCTCCCGTTCCTATTCAGCCACAGGGCCGAAGTTTGATCTAAAATCCGTATCCGGCCTATAGCATCCGGTTTGTCCGGGCCGCAATGGCAGGGTATCAAGGCGAAACATTCGGCCAGCGGCCCAAGCCGGGGATAATTGAAAAGATGATCAGCGATCCCAATGCCGAACGGGCCTGCCTCGCGGCGATTCCCCGTTCCGCCCGCCTCATGGGCCTCGATCTCGGCACCAAAACCATTGGGGTCGCGCTTTCGGATGTCGAAAGAAGGATTGCCAGCCCCGTAGAAACCATTTTCCGGACTAAATTCGGCAAAGATGCCGCAGCGCTTTTAGCGCTCGCCGAACGTCATGGCGTCGGCGCTTTTGTTTTAGGTCTTCCCGTCAATATGGATGGGACGATGGGACCGCGCGTTCAGGCGACTACCGCTTTCGCAAGAAATCTATCCAAAATGACGCCCCTCCCGATTCTGTATCAAGATGAGCGACTTTCAACCGCTGCCGTCACCCGCACTTTGCTTGAAGCCGACACATCGCGCGCGCGGCGCGCAGAAGTCGTCGATAAAATGGCGGCGGCCTATCTCCTCCAAGCCTTCATTGACCGGATCTCAGCAGTGCCACTCTCTTAAGTTTTGTTAGTTTGTAAAAAAGTAGCGTTTCCCATGCCGGCTTTGTCCAATCTTTTTTCTGTATTTGTGATCATCGCCATTGGGGCGCTTTTAAAATCAACACATATGATCCGGCGCGACACATGGGACGGATTCGAGCGCGTCACCTATCTGATTTTGTTTCCAGCCATGATCATTTCAACCATGGCGAGTGCTGATCTTTCTTCAACACCTTTTCTCACCATGGGCGCGACGCTGGTGGCCTCGCTTTTAACCATTGCGGTCTTCCTGCTCCTTCTACGATCCGCTCTCGAAAAATACTTTAAGATTGACGGCGCATCGTTCAGCTCGGTGTTTCAAGGATCGATCCGCTGGAATTCCTTTGTCGCTTTTGCCCTTGCGACAAGTCTTCATGGTCGTGAAGGCGCGACATTATGCGCTGTCGCGATTGCGGCCATGATCCCGCTTTTGAATTTTCTCTCCGTCGGCGTTCTCACACGTTACGCACAAGCTCAGCAAACAACCTGGACGATGTACGGCCAAGCGGTCCTCAAAAATCCTTTTATCTGGTCTTGTGTGATCGGCCTTGTACTCAATCCCCTCATGAAATTCATTCCGACGGCTCTATTTTCGCCTCTTACCTTGATCGGACAGGCGTCACTGGCCGCAGGATTATTGGCCGCGGGTGCGGGACTCGAGTTGCGTCGAATTCCACGAATCACTTCGAGCCATTTCATTCCATTATTTGCTAAACTAATTGCGATGCCGCTGCTTGCAGTTCTGTTTGCCAGTGCTTTTTCTGTAAGCGGCACGGCTTTATCGGTTACGATTCTCGCCATGGCGGTCCCAACCGCGAGCGCCTCTTACATTTTAGCGCGGCAACTTGGGGGTAACGCTACGCTGATGGCCGAAATTCTGACGCTCCAAACACTCTTCGCAATGATCACGATTCCGCTCCTTTATGGCGCTTTCATAATTCCCTAAGGGAAATTCGAGTGGAAATTGACTGATTCTGGATATTTTTTGATCGACAGACTTCAATTCCACGCAATTTAACATGTTAAACGCAGTGTATTTCTTAAATTTCGAAAAAAAATATTGCCTATTCCTCTACGTCAAGTCGGCGAGATGAGTTTGTGTACGTCGACTTGATCAATTTTATGGATTGACGTAATACAACCGCAAGAGTTAATTTGTAAAAATCTCAGTTATTAGTTGTATCCGCGGATTGAGTGCGTTCTTCCTTCAGCGTTGTGAAAAACCGAAGACCCCAAGCCGAAAGAGGACTGAGCCATGGCACCCCACCTTGCAGAAAGACTTGATGAGAGAACCGTAACAACATTTCCTCGTCACGCTAAACCTTCACCAAAATTGGCGAATGATACGGATGAAATCGCCGTTTATCTCGCCAAAATGACATTCGAACTCAGCGCCATCGCTCGTAAAGCGAATTTTGATCTTCTGGCCTACTTTTTGGAAATGGCACGGATCGAAGCCAATGGCCAAGTCGCTAAATCACGAGGCGACCTGACCTAAGGAAACTTAGCGGGGTAAGGTGGCGGCAATCAAACCGCCATCCTGCCGCGCAATCCGTCCTTCGAGTTCGAGCTCGACGAGTAATGTGCGGACCGATGCGACAGGACGCCCCGAAAGCCTGACGAGATCGTCAATCGGCAGAGGGGTCGTTCCAATCAGCGCCATAAGTTCATCTCGCGGCAAAAGTCCCTCCCTTTTGTCGTCCGGTGCGTCCTCGGCGAAAGCGGATGTCCTCTCCGCCATGTCGAGATCGGGATCGAGCTCGTCCCAGAAGGGGCCCAGAGACAGTTCTTTGGGTTCCTCTGCACCGCCCGCAAAGGGCAGACGTCCGAGAACCGGACCCAAAGCCTCAGCAACGTGATCGGCTGACGTGATAAGAGTCGCGCCTTCACGTATTAACGCGTTGGTGCCTTCTGATCGCGGATCAAGAGGTGAGCCCGGAACCGCAAAAATATCACGCCCCTGCTCGCCCGCAAAACGCGCAGTGATCAATGAGCCCGAACGCAGCGCCGCTTCGATGATCACAATCCCATAACTTAGGCCCGAGATGATCCGGTTCCTTCGCGGGAAATCACGTCCTCGGGGCTCCCACCCCATCGGCATTTCACTGACAACAGCCCCGGTTTCCGCAATCGCATCGATGAGATCACGATGTTCATCCGGATAGGGTTTATCATAGCCGCCTGCGAGCACAGCCACCGTACCCGATGATAATGAAGCGCGATGGGCCGACGCATCAATGCCGCGCGCAAGGCCTGACACGATGACAAACGCAAGTTTGCCAAGATCAGACGCAAGAACACTCGCCATTTTCAAACCCGCCGCCGACGCATTGCGCGAACCGACAATCGCGACGCACGGCTTCGATAGAACGGAAATGCGACCACGCACACCAATAATCGGTGGTGCTGAATCGATCACACGCAAGAGCGCCGGATAATCAGGTTCACCCTTCGCGATGAAACGGACGCCCATGGCAGAGGCGCGCGCGACTTCATCTTCAGCCTCCGCCACACTCACAACTTTTGGTGGACGTCCTTGCGATTGAAGAAGCGACGGCAAGGCTTCAAGCGCCGCCGCTGCACCCCCATAGCGATTAAGCAAAGAGCGAAATGTTCGAGGACCAATGCTTGTTGTGCGGGTTAACCGTATCCAATCGAGGCGCTGACGATCAGTGAGTTCCTGGCCCGCCGGTTGATCCGGCTTCGGAGGTTGCGCCATTCTTGGCTCCGATCCGCCCTTCGGTGCCCGCCATCAATCGCTTGATATTTGCGCGATGCGTCACCCACAGCACAATTGTGAGAAGGAAAAGAACGCCACCCGTAAAAACATCGCCAAAATACGCGGCAACAAAAGGAGTCATCAGGCTCGCAACAAGAGCTGACAAGGAAGAATAACGCGAAAGCCGCGCGGTTAGCAACCAGATTGCCGCAAAGGCAGCTGCAGCCATTGGAACAAGCGCCAGCGTCACACCCAAATAGGTCGCAACACCTTTGCCACCTTTGAATTTAAGCCACACCGGAAAGAGATGACCCAAAAAAGCAGCAATGGCTGCAGGCAAAGCACTTGCGGAACCAAAAACATAATGCGCCACCAGAACGGCAACTGTTCCTTTAAGCATGTCACCAATAAGTGTCGCGGCCGCGAGGCCTTTACGTCCGGTGCGCAAGACATTTGTCGCGCCGATATTGCCTGATCCGATCGTTCTTAAATCGCCTGCACCGGAAATTTTTGTGAGAATGATACCAAAGGGAATTGAGCCCAGAAGATAGGCAATCACGACGGCGAGAAAGGAAAGAACATCTTCGGACATTATCGCGACCTTATGTTTGGTCTTAAACTCAATCAGGATTCTTGAACAATACGACCGCCCACCATCGTCATATGAACGCGGCCTTGCAGACGCGCGCCATCAAAGGGGGTGTTCTTACAGCGCGAATGAAGTGTTTCGGGATCAAGAACAAAAGGCTCATCAGGATCGAACAAAATAAGATCTGCCGGCGCGCCTTTACGCAAACGGCCCTGCTGCATATGCAGAAGATCCGCCGGACGTGTTGCCAAAGCACGGATCAAAGTTGTGAGTGACAAGTCACCATTGTGAACCAATCGAAGCGCAACAGGCAGCATGGTTTCAAGACCAATCGCACCGTCAGCACATTCGATGAAGGGTTGACGCTTGGCTTCGACATCTTGTGGGTTGTGATCGGACACAATGACGTCGATGATCCTGGAGGCTACGCCCTCGATCATCGCTTTGCGATCTTCTTCCGCGCGTAAGGGCGGCGAGAGTTTCAAAAAGGTTCTGTAAGAGCCGATGTCATTTTCATTAAGCGCAAGATTATTGATCGAGACGCCGCAGGTGACGGGCAGGCCTTCATCCTTCGCGCGCGCGATAATCGCAAGCGACTCCGCACATGAAATCATTGCCGCGTGATAACGCGCGCCAGTCAAACGCACGAGCGCAAGATCACGCTCTAACATAATCGTTTCAGCGGCTTTCGGAATACCTGGCAGACCCAAACGGCTGGCAAGCTCGCCTTCATTCATCACGCCATCAGAAGACAAAGACGGCTCTTCTACATGATGAACAATCAACGCGTCGAAATCGCGCGCATAAGTCAAAGCCCGGCGCATCACTTGAGCATTCGAAACGGATCTTGCACCATCGGTGAAGAACACCGCGCCCGCTTCACTCAATAATCCGAATTCAGTCATTTCTTTGCCATGCAGACCTTTTGTGAGAGCTGCAGAGGGAATGAGACGCACACCTGCCGTGTCACGTGCACGACGAATAATGTAATCAACGACCGCTGGATCATCGATTGGCGGATTTGTATCAGGCATACAAACGACCGTTGTCACACCACCGGCAGCGGCCGCACGACTGGCCGAAGCCAATGACTCGCGATGTTCCGCACCAGGTTCACCAACAAAGGCACGCAGATCAACAAGACCTGGTGACAAGGCTCGACCTCTTGCATCAATCACCATCGCGCCTTCTGGTGGCGATGACGCATCAATCGCATGGCCCATTTCACGAATGACGCCGTCTTCAACAGCGAGAGCGCCCGCTTCTTCTCGTCCTGTTTCAGGATCAATAAGCCGCGCATTGATGATTAGGGTAGGACGAGCGGTACTCATTATCGTCCCTCCGCATTTGGCAAATGACGCGAGAGCGCTTCAAGCACCGCCATTCTTACCGCAACGCCCATTTCAACCTGCTCACGAATGAGGGATTGCGCGCCATCGGCAATATCGGACGCGATTTCAACACCGCGATTCATCGGTCCCGGATGCATCACAAGAGCATCGGGTTTGGCAACGGACAGTTTTTCACGATCCAATCCGAAATAATGGAAATATTCTTTTACAGACGGAACGAATGAGCCATTCATCCGCTCGCGTTGCAGACGCAACATCATCACAATGTCAGCGTCCTTCAATCCTTCGCGCATATTTGTGTAAACGCGCGCGCCCATATTCTCGATGCCACGCGGCAACAATGTTGTCGGCCCGATCACGCGCACTTCAGCGCCGAGCGCATTCAAAAGAATGAGATTGGAGCGCGCGACACGCGAATGAAGAATGTCACCGCAAATGGCCACAACCAGACCACGGATACGTCCTTTGGCACGGCGAATGGTCAACGCATCAAGAAGCGCTTGCGTGGGATGTTCATGCGCCCCGTCACCAGCATTGATGACAGAGCAATCGACTTTGCGCGCAAGAAGCCCCACAGCCCCTGCCGCGTGATGGCGCACGACAATCAAATCGGGCCGCATCGCGTTCAACGTCATCGCGGTATCAATCAGTGTCTCGCCCTTTTTGATCGAGGACGAGGCAACCGACATATTCATCACATCAGCGCCCAAACGCTTTCCAGCAAGTTCGAAACTCGCTTGCGTACGGGTGGAGGCCTCGAAAAAGAGATTGATCTGGGTGCGACCGCGCAAAGTCGCCTTTTTCTTCTCAACCTGCCGGGAGACCTCAACCGCCTCCTCCGCCATATCGAGCAATTGCAAAATATCTTCCGGGGTCAGCCCCTCGATACCGAGGAGATGGCGATGCGGGAACAAACGGGGTTCGCGACCGGAGATTGACATATTGCCTCGCCTATAAAGGGGGAAAGGCGCCGCCGCAAGGCAAGCAGACGACCTTGATCGAATGATCCACGCCTCCCCGCATCAACCCCTCTCAAGCGGATTTTTCCGAGGCGGGACTTGACCCCGGCGGCCAGTTTCGCCATGTGAAGCCCTCCGCCGGCGGCTCCTCCGCCCGCTTTTTTGGTCTAAGCCGGAAAAAAATCATGAAAGTTGTCATCGTCGAATCGCCCGCTAAGGCCAAGACGATCAACAAATATCTCGGCAAAGGCTATGAAGTGGTCGCCTCTTTTGGCCATATTCGTGATTTGCCGCCGAAAGATGGCTCGGTCGATCCCGATCAGGATTTCATCATGACCTGGGCGATCGACGGCAAAGCGTCAAAACGCGTGTCTGAGATTGCCAGCGCCGTCAAAAATTCTGATGGCCTCATTCTCGCAACCGACCCGGATCGCGAAGGCGAGGCGATTTCTTGGCATATTGTCGAGACGCTCAATGCACGCAAAGCGCTCAAAGGGATCCCTGTCGAACGCGTGACCTTCAACGCGATTACAAAAGACGCCGTTAAAGACGCGATGGCGCATCCGCGCGAAGTCGATCAAGCTCTTGTTGATGCCTATCTCGCGCGCCGTGCCCTTGATTATCTCGTGGGCTTCCGCCTCTCGCCCGTTTTGTGGCGCAAATTACCGGGTGCACGCTCGGCAGGCCGTGTGCAATCGGTCGCTCTGCGTCTCGTTTGTGAGCGCGAGCGCGAAATCGATATGTTCCAAAGCCGCGAATATTGGTCGATCGCCGCAACGCTTGCGACACCGAAAGGCCAAGAATTCGAAGCGCGGCTTGTTGGCGCTGATGGCAAGAAAATCAATAAGCTTGATATTGGCTCGGGTGAAGAAGCAGAAACTTTCAAGAAGGCGCTTGAAACCGCGCGCTTCACGGTCGCTTCTGTTGAATCAAAACCGGCGAAACGGCATCCCTATCCGCCTTTCACGACATCAACGCTGCAACAAGAAGCAAGCCGCAAATTGGGTCTTGCACCCGCGCGCACGATGCAGCTTGCACAGCGTCTTTATGAAGGTGTTGATATTGGCGGTGAAACGGTTGGTCTCATCACTTATATGCGTACCGATGGTGTCGATCTGGCGCCGGAAGCGGTCTCATCAATCCGCTCGATGATCGGTAAAGAATTCGGCGATGATTACGTGCCGCAAGCACCGCGTCGTTATAATTCGAAATTGAAGAATGCGCAGGAAGCGCATGAAGCCATTCGCCCGACCGATATTTTCCGTCATCCCAATCAAGTGCGTAAATTGATCGATGACGATCAGGCAAAACTCTATGAACTCATCTGGACACGCACGCTTGCCTGCCAGATGGAAAGCGCCGAGCTCGAACGCACATCCGTTGATATTGTAGCCGATGCCAAGACCCGCAAACTTGATTTCCGCGCTTCGGGTCAGGTTGTTTTGTTCGACGGCTTCTTGAAGCTCTATCAAGAGTCGCGCGACGATGATGGCGACGACGAAGACAAGAACAAATTACCGGCGATGAAAGCGAATGACGCGCTTGAAAAGCGCGCGATTTTGGCCGAACAACATTTCACCGAACCGCCGCCACGCTTCTCAGAAGCCTCGCTTGTCAAGCGCATGGAAGAACTCGGCATCGGCCGGCCTTCAACTTATGCCTCGACACTCGCCGTGTTACGTGACCGCGATTACATCCGAATTGAGAAAAAACGCATTCATGCCGAAGACAAAGGCATGTTGGTCACGGGCTTTCTCGAAAGCTTCTTTTCGAAATATGTCGAATATGATTTCACCGCAGCGCTTGAAGAAGATCTCGATCGGATTTCAAATTCCGAAATTGGCTGGAAAGAGGTTTTAAGAAAATTCTGGAAGGAATTCTCGGCAGCGATTGCGGATACGACAGAGCTTGAGCGTACCAAAGTGCTCGATGCGATGAATGAAACCATGGGTCCGCATATTTTCCCGGCGCGTGGTGATGGTGCTGATCCGCGCACCTGCCCTTCATGCAACGGTGGACGCCTCTCCTTAAAGCTCGGAAAATTTGGTGCCTTTGTTGGTTGCTCGAATTATCCGGAATGCCGTTTCACGCGCCAGCTTGGTTCACCAAATGGTGAAGGTGATGCGGCAGCAGAAGGTGGAACACCCGGCACGCAAATTCTCGGTAAAGATCCGGTAACGGGCGAAGATATCACTTTGCGCGACGGTCGCTTCGGTCCCTATGTGCAATTGGGCGAAGGCGAAAAACCGAAACGCCAAGGCCTGCCGAAAGGTCTTTCGCGCAGTGCGGTTGATCTCGACATTGCGCTTAATCTTCTGTCTTTGCCGCGTGAAGTGGCAAAACATCCGACAAGCGGTGAACCCATTCTGGTCAGCATCGGACGCTTCGGCCCTTATGTGCAGCATGGAAAAGTCTATGCGAGCCTGACTGCCGCTGATGATGTGCTCACGATCGGTGCCAATCGCGCGATTGATTTGATCGTCACGAAAGAAAGCGGTGGTGGTGGATCACGCTTTGGTCGCGCCGCGTCGCCCGGTCGTGTGGTTGGACAACATCCAGATGGCGGCGACATCGTTGCGCGCGATGGACGTTACGGTCCTTATGTTAGCTGGAACGGTATCAATGCGACTTTGCCGAAAGGCATGGGTGCCGACGCCGTCACGCTTGAAGAAGCCATTCCGTTGATCGCGCAACGTGCTGCAAACGCGACCGTCAAAAAGGGACGTGCTGCACCCAAGAAGGCCCCCGCTAAGAAGGCTGCGACCAAGGCCCCCGCGAAAAAAGCGGCCGCTGATAAGCCTGCCGCTGCGAAGAAGCCCGCAACAAAGACAGCGCCTGCAAAACAAGCCGCGGCAAAAAAAGCGCCTGCGAAAAAGACTGCAGCTAAGAAAGCGCCTGCGAAGAAGAAGTAGCACGTCACTGCAACGGCGAAACGAATTTAGTACTCAAAAAACTAGTTCGCCGTTCCAAATAATTTGTGCCTTACGACATTGCCAGGTTGAATATTCAATTTCGCGCTGGTGCCGCCATTAAGTTCAAGCACCGCAAGAACCGGTTCACCTGAAGGGAGGACGCGCGTTGAAAAGGGCTCGCCTTTGGTGATGCGTGCAATCGTGCCATCGGATCGAATAAAAATGATGTCGAGCGGCAGAGGAGTATCTTTCATCCACATGCGTACGTCTTCAGGCGCACCAAAATCAAACAACATGCCACGCTTTTCAGGAAGATAGGCACGCCCCATCAAGCCCCGTTGACGTTCTGCATCGGTACGCATGACTTCGACCTCAAAGCTGATGGGTCCCGATGCGTTTTCGATGATCAGCGTTTCAAGTGCCGCCGCATGAAGAAGCGCCGGCCGTACAAGCGCGAAACTGACTAAAGCAATAAAGAAGGAAAAACGGAGACGACGCGCGATCATGCTTGCCTTCTGCCGCGCTCCGCATTGAGGGTCAAGGTGAAACCGCTGTTCGGTTTTCCTAATGATCCATGATCGGCCCATCAATCAGGCGAATCTCGGCCGCCATCAGGCCTTTCGATCCTTCGCCAAAACGAACAAGCAATTCTTGATCAGGCCTGACATCGGCGATTCCATAGCGGCGGAGCACTTCCATATGAAGGAATATATCCGGTTTACCCTCACCTTCAGAAGCGAAGCCAAATCCGCGTAAGCGGTTAAACCATTTCACCCGCACCTTAACGAAGCCACCCTCTGCAGTGACGTTCAAATGCGTGCGAGCAGGCGGCAATTGTGCCGGATGGACCGCGGTTGAAAGATCCATGGCCAGAATTCTCAGCACCTGCCAGCCACGACGGCCGGCAACAGCTTCGAAATCAAGCCGAGCGCCTTCATAGGCGACACGAAATCCGTCCCGCTGGAGACAGGTTACATGTAAAAGCACATCGGGGCCGCCACCATCAGGAACAACGAACCCAAATCCTTTAGCGACATCAAACCACTTGATTGCGCCCACCAGTCTGACGGGCGTGGTCAACGCAGCCGAAACCGCATGATCGCCTTCTTGATCTGCTTGGCCAAATCCACTCGATTGAAGCAACCGCTCATTCATAACAAACACCCTACATGACCTAACGTAATGACTCGATCAACAAAGCTTATTCGCTGTCTATTGGCAACCAAAATAAATGCCCATTCATTATAAAAAATAGATAAATTTGTTGTTTCAATTCTGAAATTTCTGAGATCAATAAATTAGAAATTTCTAATCAAATTTATCTGAATTCCGTTTGGGAATGTGTTATTCGAATAAATGACGGTTTTTAGAAGAATTTTCTCTGGAATTGCTGGCCTTAGGGATCAGGCACCCAGACCGCGAAATCCAAGATAGAGCGAATAAAGGCCAATGAGAATCACAAGTGCGCTCGAAATATAGGGCGCGCGGGCGGCCAGTTTACCGAACCCGTCCCAAGACCTTTGTGCTCGATCCATGCCTAAAGCGGCAACCGCGCCGACAGCAACCATGGTCACCGCAAGTCCGATGCTGAAGCACAAAACCAGCAAAGCGCCGGTGGTAATCTGCTTCAACTGCAAGCAGACAAGCAAGACCGTGACCGATGCAGGGCAAGGAATCAGACCGCCCGTCAACCCAAACATGACGATTTGTCCGGTGGTTACTTTGCGACCCGCAAAGCGCTTTTCAATCTCGAGGCGATGCGCACGCGCATGGGCATCTTCATAATCAAGCGATCCAAGCTGAAGACCTGCTTGTTGCGTTTTTGAATGATCATGATGATGGACATGCGCATGGTTATGGTCATGGTCATGATCATGATGTTCATGATCGTGATGATGATGCTGTTCCGCAAAAGTTTGGCGCATCATCCACAATGCAATCGCGATGATAATCACCCCAGAAATCAATTGGAGCCATGGTTCAACCGCTTCAGTGGCATAGGCAGAGCCGAAATGAAGCCCCAACAAAGCCACGAGCCATACGATCAATGTGTGCGAGATCGTTGCCGCAAGGCCGAGCAGGATTGCCTGCCCCACCGTCCCACGAACTGCGATGATGAATGCCGCCATCATGGTCTTTGAGTGACCCGGCTCAAGCCCGTGTAAAGCACCGAGCAAAACAGCGGTTGGAATGAAGAGCCAAAGATTGGTCGCCCCATCCCGCAAGAGACTTACAAGATCAGGCATTACAAAATCTCCGCACTCAATTTAATTTACCAACCTTCAACCATGATCGATTTTAGTCGGATTATACCTAGTCCACGGATAACGAGCCGTCAAAAAGCCATAAAGCAACATCAATGCGTCATTATTCCACAAATGCATTTCGTGGAATGCACCGTCAACCGCTTCTATGAAAGCAACTCCATGATCCACCGTTCTGTTCTCGTGGGCTCCGCCCTCCTTTTGGCCACGGCCGCACTGGCCGCCTCTCCCATCGCTGATCGACAAGCGGTCATGAAAAGCTTTGGTGGCGCGACAAAGCCGCTTGCTGCCATGCTGAAAGGCGAAAAACCTTTCTCCCTTGATGACGTCAAAAAGAGCCTTGCTACCTATGCCGAAGGCAATGCCAAATTCGTAACGCTTTTCCCGAAAGGTTCAGAGAAAGGCGAAAACACCGAAGCCTCACCAAAGATCTGGAGCGATGCGGCAGGCTTCAAAGCTGCGAATGAAAAATTCAAGACTGAAGTCGCTGCAGCACAAGCATCGATCAAGGACGAGGCCAGCTTCAAGGCCACAATTCCGGCACTCCTTAAAAATTGTGGCGCCTGCCATGAATCCTATCGTGTGAAAGATTGATGGCTCTTTGATGCGTCGTCTGATTTCTTTTCTCGTGATTGCGGCGGTCCTTGCGGCTGCCGCTTTTTTCATGGCCACTCATCCGCAAGCCTATACGGTTTTACGCGGTGATCGCGCTCTTGAACCTACACGCGCGCGTGATCTTGAGAATGGCAAGACGCTGTTTAACGCCGGTGGTTGCGCCTCTTGTCATGCCACGTCCGATGACGAGACGCGCATGAAACTCTCAGGTGGCAAACCGCTTGTCACACCCTTTGGTACATTCCATCCGCCGAATATCTCACCGGATAAAAAAGATGGCATTGGAGAATGGAGTGAAGCGGAATTTATCCGCGCAATGCGCGAAGGCGTTTCACCTCAAGGCCAACATTATTATCCCGCCTTTCCTTATTCGTCCTATCGTGGCATGAGTGCCGATGATGTGGCTGATATTTTTGCGTATTTGAAAAGCTTACCAGCGGTTGAAGGCAAAGCGCCCACTCATGATCTCGCATTTCCTTTTTCAATCCGCCAAGGTGTCGGCTTTTGGAAATTGCTTTATCTCACAAGCTCAGTGATTACGCCTGATACAAAGCAATCCGCTGAATGGAATCGCGGGCGTTATCTTGTCGAGTCCGCAGGCCATTGCGCGGAATGTCATTCACCACGGAATGCCCTTGGTGCAGTCATTGCAGACAAGCGTTTCGCCGGTGGCCCCAATCCGGAAGGCAAAGGCCGCTCGCCCAATCTTACACAAGATAAAACAGGACTGGCCAACTGGAGTGAAGAGGATCTCGTGACCTTGCTCAAAGACGGTTTCACACCAGACTATGATTCAGTCGGCGGTTCCATGGCGGAAGTCGTACGCAACACATCTGCGCTGAAGGATGAAGATCGTCAGGCAATGGCCGTCTATCTCAAAAGTCTCGCGCCGATTGCCGGTGAAGCCCGCGCACAGAAATAAACACGCGCTCACGAACGAAAAAGAAACCCATAAAGAAAAAGCCCGCGATAAACGCGGGCTTTTGAATTTTGAAGAACTGAAACGCGTTGATTAGCGCTTCGAGAACTGGAAGCTCCGGCGTGCTTTCTTGCGGCCATATTTCTTACGCTCGACCACGCGGCTATCGCGGGTGAGAAAACCGGCCTTCTTGAGAACGCCACGCAGTTCCGGCTCATAATATGTGAGCGCTTTCGAGAGACCGTGGCGAACCGCACCGGCTTGACCCGAAAGACCGCCACCCGCAACATCGACGGTGACGTCATATTGGCCCACGCGTGACGCGATACCGAAAGGTTGCTGCAAGATCATCCGCAACACCGGACGCGCGAAATACACTTCAAGCGCACGGCCATTCACCGTGATCGTGCCTTTGCCCGGCTTGATCCAAACGCGGGCGACGGCGTCCTTACGCTTGCCAGTGGCATAAGCACGACCTTGCTTGTCGAGCTTCTGCACGTGGCGTGGAGCTTCTGCAGGTGCAGCGGGTGATCCCTTAAGATCGGAGAGAGACTGAAGCGATGCAGCCATGATCAAGCGCTCCTCACATTTTTACGGTTCAACGCGCCGACATCGAGTGTCACGGGCGTCTGGGCGGCATGCGGATGATCTGCGCCACCATAGACGCGGAGATTGCCAAGTTGCTGGCGACCCAAGGGGCCACGCGGCAACATGCGCTCAACGGCCTTCTCGACAACGCGCTCTGGGAAACGACCTTCAAGGATGAACTTCGCAGTGCGTTCCTTGATGCCCCCCGGATAACCGGTGTGATGATAATAGACTTTCTGGTCACGCTTGCGGCCGGTCAAAACAACCTTATCCGCATTGATGACGATGACATTGTCGCCGCAATCAACATGGGGCGTGAATGTCGGAAGATGCTTGCCGCGAAGACGGAGCGCAATGATGGAAGCAAGACGGCCAACAACAAGGCCCTTCGCATCAATCAGCACCCATTTCTTCTGGACCTCGGCAGGCTTGGCCGAAAAAGAGGTCATGGGACAATTCCACTAACAGAGGCCAAGTGTGGCCGGTGACAAACAGAAAGGGCCGGCGCACCGACCCTTGTCTCGATGAGAGGGATGTATCGAAGCGCCCTTCTGCCGTCAACAGGGAATCTCAGAGCAGAAAATATAATTACGCAATAAATTCAATGGTTTAATAAATTAGGTAATATAGTACCACATCACTTTTGCGGCGGGATCGCATAAGTGGCCACCGCATGGGCGACAATATCTTCGGATCCCTCCGAAGTGAGGGTTGCCTCCCCAACAGCGAGGCTTTTACCGATCTTGAGCATTTTGCAGCGTGCGAACAACGCGCGGGGCTCGGGCTTCTTAAGAAAATTGATCGTGAGATTGGTGGTCACTGCAAGAGGCACTTCACCAATCGCGCCCAAAAGCGCCAACCAAATCGAAACATCGGCAAGTTGCATCATCGCAGGTCCGGAAATGGTGCCTCCGGGCCGGAGCTGGCTTTCATGATAGGCCATACGCATGCAGCAAGTGCCCACGCCAATCTCGGTCACCGAGAAGATTTCGCCATGGCTAAACAGCTGGGGGAAGTCCCGCCGCAAAAATGCGTTGATTTCGGACAGTGTGAGAGTGGCATCGGACATAAAAGGAGGGTTAAGCGAGGAATGGATTTCAAACAAGAGCACACCGCACTCATCACAATCTTGACCTTTAGCGCGTCCGGCGCGACGGTTTGTGGATGACAATAAACCCGCTCCTTCTCGAGACCGAACGGCACGGCTATGCCGTTCTGACTTTGAACCGGCCGGAAAAGCGCAATCCGCTTTCGGAAGACATGATCGCCGCGCTCATGAATGCCTTTGCGCGGATCGAAAAACGCAAAGACATTCGTGCCATTATTCTTGCAGCTAATGGACCCGTATTTTCAGCAGGCCATGACCTCAAAGAGATGAGCGCGCATCGGCAGGATCCCGATCGTGGTCGCGCTTATTTCGTGGATATACTCGCGCGCTGCGCCACGATGATGCAAAAAATTATTTCATTGCCGCAACCTGTCATCGCTGCTGTTGAAGGAGTCGCCACGGCCGCCGGTTGTCAGCTCGTTGCCAGTTGCGATCTTGCGGTTGCGGGAGAAGAAGCGCGCTTTGCTACACCGGGCGTTCATATCGGACTTTTCTGTTCAACACCGATGGTTTCCCTCTCGCGAACTGTCTCAAGAAAACACGCAATGGAAATGCTCTTGCTCGGTGAAACAGTGAGCGCTGAAGACGCTTTACGCATAGGTCTTGTTAATCGCGTTGTAACAGAAGGCGAAGCGCTCGCTCATGCCGAAGTGATGGCGCGGATGATTGCCTCAAAATCACCGCTTACTGTGTCAATCGGCAAACGCGCTTTCTACGAGCAAGCGGAGATGAAATTGACGGAGGCCTATCTCTATGCCTCAGAAGTGATGGTCAACAATATGCTCGCGCGCGATGCAGAGGAAGGCATCAACGCTTTTATTGAAAAACGCGATCCGCAATGGAGCGGGTCATGAGCTATGATCCGGCACGACACAATTCATACCCCGATGAGGCCATTAAAAAGGTTTTGAAAACTGTAAAAAATATTGCGCTTGTAGGCTTTTCATCAAATCAATCGCGGCCGAGTTTTTTTGTTACAAAATATTTGATTGAACGCGGTTATACACTCTACCCGATCAATCCCGGATTAGCCGGGCAAGACTTTTTTGGCGCGCGCGTTTACGCCTCTCTCGCAGATGTTCCCGGTCCAATCGATATGGTGGATATCTTCCGTAATTCGGAAGCGGCTGAAGAAATTACCAATGAAGCGCTAAAGCTTTTCCCCGTCCCAAAAGTAATCTGGATGCAACTCGGCGTGCGCAACGATAAAGCCGCAGAAAAGGCTGAGGCGCAGGGTTTAACCGTTATCATGAACCGTTGTCCGAAAATCGAATTCGGTCGCTTCTCCGGTGAGATCGGGTGGTCCGGTGTCAATACCGGACTGATCTCATCGAAGAAGCCTGTAATGGCCGATAAAGGCTTTCAGAAACGTGGCATGTAAGATTGGAACGCTTCAGAGCAAAGTGATCAGCTCAATTCTTTTTTCAAAAACGCCATGCTCCGCGACCATGCAAGATCCGCGGCATCCTTATTGTAACGTGCCGCATTTGTATCATTATTAAACGCGTGATCGACGCCGTCATAAATGAACATCTCATAGCGGATTTTTGCCTGATCAAGTGCCGCTTTATAATCGGCGATTCCGGCATTGATGCGTTGATCGAGCCCGGCATAATGCAACAACAAAGCTGCTTTGATTGAAGCCACGCGTGCGGCAGGAATTTGACCACCATAATAGGACACACCTGCCTTTAGACTTGGCTCTCCCGCAGCGAGGCGGTTGACAAGACCACCACCCCAGCAAAAACCAATCGCACCCACCTTCCCCGTAGATTGCGGATACGTATTTAAGAATCTGACGGTAGCAGACGCGCGCGCTTCTGCGGCATCCCCTGATACTTTTCCGATCATATCCCGAGCTTGATCTTCATTGCTTGGCGTACCGCCCTCTGGCGATAAAATATCGACACCAAAAGCGAGATAGCCTTCAAGCGCGATACGTCGTGTGATGTCTTTGATATGCGGATTGAGACCGCGATTTTCGTGAATAACAACAACCGCTGGCAAACGCTTCGCATCTTTGGGTCGCGCGAGATAACCGGTTAATCCCTTATCAGCGCCAGTGACCGCAACATTTTCTTCAATGATCAGACGCGGATCATCAGGCTTGATGGTTTCAGCGCGCGCGTAATCATTACTGAGCATGGGAAGAAGAGCCATGGCTGCGGTTGTTGACCCTGCAAGCGCCGCCAAATGATTCATGAAAGACCGACGATCCATCCCGCCATGCGTAAATGTATCATAGAGTGAAATCATATCACGCGTGAGGGTCGGCGTTTGCATCTCAACGGGAGCATCGCTCTTTTTTGACATGGGCTCGGTCCTTGGGTTGGAATGAAAAAGATCAGAACGCTTAGCGAGTTATTGTGTTTTACGTGTGATCTCACCAAGCCGATTGACCTTTGCAAAAATGTTCTCTAAAAAGAACGAATTGATTGATTTTAAGGATTTTTCTGGGAATACTCGATCTCGAAAGAGACCCCAGAAAAGCTAAAACGTTGAAATTGAATGATTTTCTAAGGAGACTTCGATGAGCACGACCCCGGGATTTTCAACCCTTGCCGTTCATGCCGGCGCCGCTCCTGATGCGGCTACCGGCGCACGCGTCACTCCGATTTACCAGACAACGAGCTTCGTTTTCGACGATGTCGATCACGCGGCTTCTTTGTTTGGTTTGCAGGCCTTCGGCAACATCTACACACGCATCACCAACCCGACCAATGCCGCGCTTGAAGGCCGTGTGGCCGCGCTTGAAGGGGGTACCGCTGCACTGGCTGTCGCTTCAGGCCATGCGGCTGAGTTTTTGATTTTTCACACGCTCTTACAGCCAGGCGATGAATTCATCGCATCCAAAAAACTTTATGGCGGTTCGATCAATCAATTCAATCACTCCTATAAAAGTTTTGATTGGCGCGTGAAATGGGCTGATCCGGACGATCTCTCCACGTTCGAAGCTGCACTCTCCCCAAAAACAAAGGCGATCTTCATTGAATCCATCGCCAATCCGGGTGGTGTTGTGACCGACATTGCGGGCATTGCGGCGATTGCCAAAAAAGCCGGCGTGCCGTTGATTGTCGACAATACGCTGGCAACGCCCTATCTCATCAAGCCTTTCGAACACGGCGCCAATATCGTTGTGCATTCGGCAACAAAATTTTTGGGCGGTCACGGCAACTCGATTGGCGGTGTGATCGTTGATGGTGGTAACTTCGATTATGTTTCGAGTGGCAAATATCCGCTGCTTTCGACACCGCGTCCTGAATATAATGGCATTGTGATTGGCGAAACCTTCGGCAATTTTGCCTTCGCGATCGCTGCACGTGTGTTGGGACTTCGTGATCTTGGTCCCGCTCTTTCACCCTTCAACGCGTTTTTGATTTTGACAGGCATCGAAACGCTTCCGCTGCGGATGCAAAAACATTCGGATAATGCGCTTGCTGTTGCGCGTCATCTTGCAAAACATCCAAATATTGCGTGGGTCAGCTATCCGGGTCTCGAAGGGGATAAATATCATGCGCTTGCCAAACGCTACACGCCAAAGGGTGCGGGCGCCGTGTTCACCTTTGGTTTGAAAGGCGGATATGATGCCGGCATTGCGCTTGTAAAGAATTTGAAACTCTTCTCGCATCTTGCGAATGTTGGCGATACGCGCTCGCTCGTCATTCATCCGGCATCAACAACACATCGTCAATTGACCGATGAAGAGAAGAAGATTGCCGGCGCAGGCCCCGATGTCGTGCGTATTTCGGTCGGTATCGAAGATGTTGCCGATCTCATTGCTGATCTCGATCAGGCATTGGCCGCGAAGTAAGTAATAGGGATTAGGGTGTAGTTGTTAGGGCGTAGAAAGAAATCTGCCCTTAATATTCATTCTACACCCTACGCCCTACACCCTACACCCTAATCCCTTCTCGCTCTTGACCCATCTCAATTCATAACGTCATTTCACCTGTCATAAGTCTCCAGTCTATTTTGAGTGGAGACGCGTCATGTATAAGCACATTCTTATTCCAACCGATGGCTCGGCCCTTGCGACAACCGCTGTCAAACAGGGGCTCGACTTCGCAAAAGCCGTTGGTGCTGAAGTCACAATCTTAACGGTTCACGAGCCTTTTCATATTTTCACGCTCGAAACTGAAATGGTCACCGATACTTTTAGCGCTTACAAAGAGCATGCGAAAAGACATGCTAAATCCGTTCTCGAAAAAGTTCAGGCGCTCGCTGAGGCCCGTAACATCAAATGCGAATTACTCGATCTTGAATCGGATTATCCTTATGAGGCGATCATCAGCACAGCAAAAAAGAAAAAATGCGATTTGATTGCGATGGCGTCTCACGGCCATGGTGGCGTAAAAGCCATGATCCTCGGTTCTGAAACCCAAAAAGTCTTAGCGCATTCAACGATTCCGGTTCTTGTCTATCGCTAATAGATCACCCTCACCCGCGCGATAATGCCGCGCGATGAGTTGCAACCATGCCAAGCACGACAAAGGCAAAAGCTTGGTGAAGAAGGCCAAGCCAAAGCGGTACAGCATAAAGAAGCGTCGCGATGCCAATCACCGCCTGAAGTGTCACCAACCAGACAATTGATACGGCACGACGACGCGCACGCGTTTGCGGCATCAGGCGTGCGGTTTGCCAGCCATGATACAAAGCCACCGCCAGTAAAAGATAAGCGCTCATGCGGTGATTGAATTGAACAAGCGCGGTATTATCGACAAAGTTTTCAATCAATGGAGTTACCGAAAATAACAACTCTTTCGGCGGGACAAAATGACCATCAATCAAAGGCCATGTGTTCCACGTAAGACCCGCTTTTGATCCCGCAACCAAGGCGCCGAGCGCAATTTGCAACAAGGTCACAAACAAAACCACCGTCGCAAATCTTTTGATTGAAAGAGGCACTTTCTCACCATGAGAGGTTCCGAGACTCGTTGCTTGCATCACCAGCAGTGTGTAGATCACGGACGCGGTTGTCAGATGCAACATCAACTTAACCGGTGCGACCGCCGTCATATCGCCTTTGAGACCTGAGGCGACCATGATCCACCCAATCGCCGCTTGAACACCACCAAGCGCGCCAATACCCAAGACACGCAGAGCCAACGCTCCCCGCAACCCGCCCGTATAAACACCCCACAAAAATCCAATCCCGAAGACGACACCGATCGCTCGGCCTAATTGCCGATGCGACCATTCCCACCAGAAAATGAATTTGAATTCGTCAAGCGTCATGCCTTCATTGACGAGACGATATTGCGGTATGGCTTTGTATTTTTCGAAAGCCTCAAGCCAAGCTCCATCGCTCATAGGCGGGATCGCGCCCATGATCGGGATCCATTCGGTAATCGAAAGCCCCGATCCTGTAAGCCGCGTCGCACCGCCAACCACGACCATCATGAACACCAAAGCAACCAGAACCCACAACCACAGGCGGACGAAGTGAATTCCCCCGTCGCGTGTCTCTTCATTGGCGTTTAGGGCGAAGGCGGCGGTCATCAATTTTTCCTCAACTTGATCAGGCAACAAGTGTAAACCACTTGAACAAGGCGCTTATGCCTCTCATAGTCGCGCCACATTTCCGGAGCAACTCCGGCAGATTGACACATCCAAGGGCTACACCATGCGTCGCAGGACCAGAAAACTTATCGGCACAATCGCGATGCTAATTTTCGTCATCGTCTATAGCCTCGCGGCGATGTCGATTGCCCAAGGACGCCTGCAAGATGCGGGTAAATTATGGCAAGGGATTTATTATCTTGTGGCCGGTATGGGATGGATCCTGCCGCTGATGCCGCTCATCCGTTGGATGGAACTTCCCGACAGCGAAGACGCGTAAAAGCGCCGCTCTCCCATTTTTAATAACAATAAAGGACCATTGCCATGAGCGACGACGAACTCATCGTGAAAGATTGTAATGGCACGCGTCTTCATGAAGGTGACACCGTGCATGTGATCAAAGACTTGAAGGTCAAAGGCACCTCATCCGTGATCAAACAAGGCACGAAGATCAAGGGCATTCGTTTGACGGATAGTGAAGACGAAATCGAATGCCGCGTTGAAAACATAAAAGGCCTCGTACTGAAGACCCAATTCTTGAAACGGGTGAATTGATCATTGTTTGATGGCCGTAAACTCGGCTCATTTGTTCTCGAAACCACTCGACGACCATGGCTTGAAACCCTTGACGCCCCCCTCTATAAGCGGCGTCAGTCGGAGTGTAGCGCAGCCCGGTTAGCGCACTAGTCTGGGGGACTAGGGGTCGTGGGTTCGAATCCCGCCACTCCGACCATTCTTTTTAAAGGAAATTTCGCGCGCAGCCTCGTGGAACCCACGACTTAATTCAATCGCGCGGTCGGACAATGTCCGGAGCGCGATTGTAAAAGGGTCGGGTTCGAATCCCGCCACTCCGACCATTCTTTTTAAACGAAATTTCGCGCGCAGCCTCACTCACCGCGCGAGGCGCGGCTTTCGCTCGCAACGATCCGTGCGGTTGAAATCAGCTGACCGCATTCTTCAAGCTCGGCGAGAACCGCCTGCAGTTTCTGCGAGACTTGGCTTGAAACCGATACGCCGCGCCAGGCCGATGGCAACATGCGCGCGACCGCTTGCGGCGATGAGCTGTCGCCATCGTCTTCAACCACCTCTCCGAAAAGCCCAAGCTGCGCTTTGTTACGCTTGGCGGTGCGTTGAGGCGCGCGCGGACGCGGCGCAATCAACGCCGCGAGATCCTCAGCGGAGCCGGGTTTCGGCGCGCTGAGAGGTTCTGCCTCGGCTTTGGCTTTCAGTGGTGAAGCGAGAACCACACGCTCGGCGGCAGCTTCTTGCATAGCGGCCTTGGCAGGCAATTTCCCTGTACGCCCGATGGCCTGAATATATTTCGGGCCCTCTTCCTTGAAGATGCGCTGCACACCGCGGATCGTATAACCGGTTCCATGCAGCAAATGCTTGATGCCGCGCACGAGATCGACATCATCAGGACGATAAAAGCGACGACCGCCCCCGCGTTTCAAAGGCTTGATCTGAGAGAAGCGCTGCTCCCAAAAACGCAACACATGCTGCGGCAAATCGAGATCGCTCGCGACTTCGCTAATCGTTCTGTAGGCGTCTGGAGCTTTATCCATAACCGCGCCCTCCCTCATGAAACGAGATCAGAGCCTAACGGGATCAATCCGAGTCGGGAACCGGCTCGCCATTGACGCGGGCTTTCATGATGTTTGAAGGTTTAAAAACCATCACGCGACGCGGCTCAATCGGCACTTCGACACCCGTTTTCGGGTTACGGCCAACGCGTTGGCCCTTATCGCGAACAAGGAAGGAGCCGAAAGAAGAGAGTTTCACGCTGTCACCCCGCGCGAGTGAGGCCGAGATTTCCTCAAGCACCAATTCCACGAGCGCAGACGACTCGCTGCGCGACAGACCGACCCGCTGATAAACGGCTTCGCTCAATTCCGCGCGTGTCACAGTTCGTTGCGCCATACCCACTCCTTATGCCCCAAAACCCTATTGCGGGCGAAACAGCGCGTCAATGCTCTATTTACTAAGATTTTTCAAGCGCTTCCTTACCATCGGATGAGCGCAGACCCCCAGGTGAAACCACCCCCCATGGCCTCAATCAGGACGAGTTCACCCTGTTTGATCCGGCCATCATGGCGGGCGACTGAAAGCGCAAGCGGAATAGAAGCCGCCGATGTGTTGCCGTGCTGATCAACGGTAATCACCACTTTCGACGGATCAATGCCGAGTTTTTTGGCCGTGGCGTCAATGATACGGCGATTGGCTTGATGGGGCACGAACCAGCTGATGTCGGATGCCGCCATGCCAGAACGGTGAAGCGCCTCATCCACTGTCTCAGCCAGATTGACTACCGCATGGCGGAACACTTCCTTGCCCTCCATGCGCAAATGGCCGGTGGTCATTGTGGTTGAAGGCCCGCCATCGACATAAAGCTTATCAAGATGGCGACCATCGGAGCGCAAATGCGTGCAGAGAATGCCACGATCCGCATTCGTACCAACGCCCTCTTGCGCTTCAAGGATCACGGCCCCTGCCCCATCACCAAACAAAACGCAGGTGGTGCGATCCGTCCAATCAAGAATGCGTGAGAATGTTTCAGCGCCAATAACCAGCGCGCGTTTCGCTGATCCTGTTTTCAAGAAATTATCAGCGGTGGTGAGCGCATAAACAAAACCAGAGCACACCGCTTGAACATCAAAGGCCGCTCCGCCTGTTATGCCGAGTGCGGCTTGGACCTGCGTGGCCGTTGATGGGAATGTATAATCAGGTGTTGCGGTGGCAAGCACAATCAAATCAATTGAATTTGCATTAATCTTTGCATCCGCGATTGCCGCTTTCGCGGCTTCAATCGCAAGCATGGATGTCGTTTCACCTTCGCTCGCAATGTGGCGCGCGCGAATGCCCGTACGCTCGACAATCCATTCGTCATTCGTATCCACCAATGACATGAGATCCGCATTGGTCATGCATTTTTTGGGAAGATAATGACCCGCACCAAGAATGACGGAACGAAGAGTCACGACGTCACTCCTTGATCAGACGGAGGCGTTGTTTGTTTCGCTTGATCTGCGGCTTCAAGACTTGCGAGAGACGATTGCAACGCGGTTTGAATACGATCCTGCAGATCATATTTAACCATATCATATCCAACATCGATGGCGGCGGCAAAACCAACACCATCTGTGCCGCCATGACTTTTAATCACAACACCATCAAGACCCAAAAACACACCGCCATTCACTTTACGCGGATCAAGGCGATCTTTAAGAGCGGCAAAAGCCGAATAAGCAAAAAGATAACCGATACGGCTCATGAGGCTCGAACCCATAGCCTGACGCAAATAAGTTGCGATTTGTTTGGCGGTACCTTCGGCTGTCTTCAATGCAATGTTGCCAGAGAAGCCTTCAGTGACAACAACATCGACCGTGCCTTGACCAATATCATCGCCTTCAACAAACCCTTCATAACGCAAAGACGGGAAAGGAAGTTCACGCATGACGCGACCCGCTTCGCGAATTTCATCAAGGCCCTTCACATCTTCAGTGCCAACATTCAGGAGCCCCACTGTCGGCGTATCGAGATCAAACAAAATGCTCGCCATCGCTGCGCCCATCAAAGACATGGTCACGAGGTGACGTGAGTCCGCACCAATCGTCGCACCGACATCGAGCACGATCGACTCGCCCCGAATTGTCGGCCAGATCGCAGCAATCGCTGGTCGATTCACGCCGTTCATCGTGCGCAAACAAAAGGTGGCCATGGCCATCAAGGCGCCGGTATTGCCAGCCGAAACCGCCGCATCCGCTTCACCGTCTTTCACAGCCTGGATCGCTTGCCACATCGATGATTTTCCGCGACCGCGACGTAACGCCTGGCCCGGCTTCTCATCCATGCCAATGAAGATTTCTGACGCCCGCACCTCACTGACAGTTGCAAGACGCGGATGGTTTACAAGCAAAGCGCGAATGCGCTCGGGATCACCGAATAGCAAGAAACTCATTTCAGGATGCCGCTCGAGCGCCAAAGCGGCACCGGGAATCACGGTTTCAGGCCCGTGATCGCCCCCCATCGCATCAAGCGCCAGTCTAACCCGTGCCGCCGTCATCGCGCCTCAATCAATTTTGGATCGCAATTCTGGATCGTGAGCGATCCTGGATCTCTTGCACCGAATCCCGTCGGCCCGTTCACATTCGATTTCGACATTAGCGGTCCGGGCCGCTCGGGCCAACCCCCTTGCCTACCCTTCTCCATAAGCCAGATAGCATCATGATTTAGATTTGATGGCCGCAAGCTTGGCAAAAGGTGATGGCGGTTTATCATCATCATCTTCGTGATAGTCGAAAACAACGCCTGGCTTTTTCGGATAGGGATCGAGAGACAAAGCCGTGAATTCTGCGGCAAGCGCACCAAGATCAATCTGACCATCAATAATCGGATCGGGGCCCTCTTCTTCGCTGTCTTCGCTTGATGCGTCTTCACGCGGTTCATCATAATCAATCGACACCGCCTCATGGAAATCCATATCAAAAGACTCAACCGACAAAACACAAAGCCTTGTGACAATGCCAGACACATCGCCGCGCACTTTCACACGCGAGCCTTTGCGTATGAGCTTGAATGATGCGTTGAGTTTAACAACGGCTGAAATATCAAAAAGTTTTGCAAGGCCCGCGCGCTCTGCTTCTGTCGCTTCGAAATTTACAACCAAGCCATCGGGCTTAATCGTTGCAACATCAATCGGATGAGTGAGAGGCAAAGCCTTCTGATCATGATCTTGAGATGTTGACATAAGATCAGTCCTTCTCCGCATTGATCATTAAGGCACGCGCTATGGCATCAGATGTGAAAACATCAAACGACGTCTGATCGAGCGTCTTTGAAAAAAGATTCACGTAGGAGATCAAATTTTCAACAGTGGCGTCTGACGGTGGCTTTGATGCATAGATATTGCGGATGAGCACCACTTTCAAAACCGCGTGATCCTCTGACTGCAAGGCATCGACATATGCACCCGCGCGACCAAGAAAAGCCGCAGCCATCTGTTTGATACGTTTGGGAACGCCAAGATCGCCAACGCCCATTTCACGTAACATGCCGTCGAATTCGGAAAAAATCCGATCAACAAAATCGCGCGCGAGATCCGGCGCGGGCGACGGGAGACTGTTGAGCCGCCGTGCAATGAGTGACGCATGAAGCGTGAAAGACTCAAAGCGTCCTTCAAACGTATCTGGCACCTGATAGACGCGATAGAGAGGTTCAGCCCGGGCCGCCGCCATCACGGCGCCATAAAGCCGATCAAGTATCTCACGGTTCGCGCGTCTTTGCCGAAAGTAAGAGAAAATACCCATGATCCGTCCACCGAACCCCGAAAGGCGCATCCGCTGCGCCCCTTGCCATGGCTGCGGGGTAAGGCATAAGGAAGGGGTCGCGCAAGAAAAATCCCGTGCCTGATCCTAGGCCATACCGGAGTCTTTTGCCCTATGAATGGTTCACTGCGTAAAAATGCCTCATCCCTTATGCGGACTGCGGCGCTTTCGGCTCTCCTTTTGAGCCCGCTCGCCGCCTGCACCACTGCGGGACCGCAGACTCAAGGCTATGTCATCGATGAACAGGCTGTTGCGGAAATCAAACCGGGCATGGATGCGAAAAAGGTGCTTTCGATTTTGGGAACGCCTTCGACAGTTTCAACGGTCGGCAATCAGAGCTGGTATTACATCAGCCAGAGCACGAACCGGAAATATATGTTCCAAAAACCTGAAATCACCGATCAACGCGTGCTGGCTGTAATTTTCACAAAGGCATTGAAAGTGGAGAGCATCGCCAATTATGGCATGAAAGATGGTGAAGTGGTCGACTTCAACAAAAACACCACACCGACTGGCGGGACCGATCTTTCGATTGTGCGCCAAATGTTGCGGATGGTTGGTTCAACCTGATCCTGCCCTCAAAAAAATCAGGTAACAAAAAACCCCCGGACAATGTCCGGGGGTTTTGTATTTTGAGCGTTTCCGAAAAAGATCACGCCATGTGGGCGAGGATCGCAATCAAGAGCAGTGCAACAATGTTGGTAATCTTGATCGCCGGATTGACCGCAGGACCTGCGGTGTCCTTGTAGGGGTCGCCGACAGTGTCACCTGTCACCGATGCCTTATGCGCATCCGAACCTTTAAGATGCTTCACGCCGTCCTTATCAACGAAACCATCTTCAAAGCTCTTCTTCGCATTGTCCCATGCGCCACCACCCGAGGTCATCGAGATCGCAACGAAGAGACCATTGACGATCACGCCCAAGAGCGATGCACCGAGCGCTGCGAATGCATTGGCCTTCGAGCCTGAAACGAACAAGACGCCGAAATAGGCGACGAGTGGCGCAAGAACAGGGAGAAGCGACGGCACGATCATTTCACGAATGGCTGCTTTGGTGAGCATATCAACCGCACGCGCATAATCGGGCTTATCTGTGCCCTGCATGATGCCAGGCTTCGCCTTAAACTGACGACGCACTTCTTCAACGACCGAACCCGCCGCACGACCCACCGCTGTCATGGCGATGCCGCCAAAGAGATACGGGATGAGACCGCCAAAGATGAGGCCCGCAACAACATAAGGATTCGAGAGGTCAAATGAGACCGTTCCGATATCCTTGAAGTAAGGCACGCCCGCTTTCGTGAAGGCCGCAATGTCATTCGTATAGGCAGCGAAGAGAACAAGAGCGCCAAGACCAGCTGAACCGATCGCATAGCCCTTTGTCACAGCTTTCGTTGTGTTGCCTACGGCATCAAGCGCGTCGGTAACGTGACGCACTTCTTTCGGCAGGCCTGACATTTCGGCAATACCACCGGCGTTGTCGGTGACTGGACCGAAAGCATCGAGCGCGACAATCATACCGGCAAGGCCGAGCATGGTTGTCACCGCGATCGCTGTTCCGAAGAGGCCAGCAAGCTGGAAGGTTGCGATGATACCTGCAACGATCACCAGTGCCGGAAGTGCGGTTGATTCAAGCGATACGGCGAGACCTTGGATCACGTTCGTGCCATGGCCGGTCACAGACGCTTGTGCAATCGACACAACCGGACGCTTGCCTGTACCTGTGTAATATTCCGTGATCCAGACGATGAGCCCGGTCACTGCCAAACCAATCAGACCGCAGATGAAGAGTGCTTTGCCGGTGATGTCCATGCCATTAGCCTGACCGATCACGCCCCAACCGATCTGGTTGGTTGAATACCAAAGACCAACAATCGACAACACGCCTGTTGCGATGAGGCCTTTGTAAAGCGCACCCATGATCGAATTATCGGAACCAAGCTTCACGAAGAAGGTGCCGATGATCGAGGTGACGATGCAGGTCGCACAAATCATGAGCGGATAAAGCATCGCGGAAGCGAGAATGCTCTGACCAGCGAAGAAGATCGATGCAAGAACCATCGTCGCAACAACCGTCACCGCATAGGTTTCGAACAAGTCAGCCGCCATACCGGCGCAGTCGCCGACATTGTCGCCAACATTGTCAGCGATCGTTGCGGGGTTACGCGGATCATCTTCCGGAATACCGGCTTCAACTTTACCGACGAGGTCGGCACCGACGTCTGCACCCTTGGTGAAGATACCACCACCAAGACGCGCGAAGATCGAGATGAGCGAAGCACCAAAGCCGAGCGCAACGAGCGCATCAACAACGATACGATCTGATGCGGTATAGCCCATCGGGCCTGTGAGGAGCCAGTAATAAACGGCAACGCCGAGAAGTGCGAGGCCCGCAACGAGCATGCCTGTCACGGCACCGGCTTTAAAGGCGACATCAAGTCCAGCGGCAAGCGACTTAGAAGACGCTTGCGCTGTGCGCACATTCGCACGCACCGACACATTCATGCCGATGAAGCCGGCTGCCCCTGAGAGCACGGCACCGATGGCGAAGCCAATCGCGACAGGGAGCTTCAGAAGTGCTGCGATGACAACGAACAACACAACACCAACGATTGCGATCGTTGTATATTGACGCTTGAGATAAGCCTGCGCGCCTTCAGCGATCGCAGCAGCAATTTCTTGCATGCGGGCATTACCCGCGTCGCGGCCATTCACATCCGCAATCGCCCAGATACCGTAGGCGATGGCGAGAAGGCCACCCAAAATGATCAAGCCCATTGTCATGATGCTGTTCCGTCCTCTTTTTTATATCGTTTCGTCCCGAGCGTTGGGACTTGGTCCCACCTGACCGAATCCGGCATGGATCGGCCAAAGCCGCCCGATTCCGGCCCCGTCTCTGCCAAAATTACGCTCGAATGGCAAATGCGACTTTGCGCTGAAACCTCACGCCATGCGGCGAGTTTCGAAGCGTTTCACCGAGAACAACGCGACGATTCCGATGAAAACAAGCGGAAACACGATCATATTGACCATATCCCAGCCGAAATCGACCAGAATCCGGCCCGATGAGAAGGAGCCGACCACCATGGTACCGAACACCAGAAAATCGTTGAAAGACTGAACTTTAGTTCGCTCGGAGGCGCGATGGGTCTCGGTCACGAGCGCGGAAGCCCCGATGAAGCCGAAGTTCCATCCGAGCCCGACAAGGATCATGCCCGCCCAAAAATGCGGAACCGTGGTGCCAAGATGTCCGGCAATCGCCGCCGCGACAATCAAAGCCATACCCGCAAGAATGATTTTAACGGCGCCAAAACGCGCAATCAAAGCGCCGGTGAAAAAGCTTGGCGCATACATGGCGATGACATGAAACTCGACGGCGAGATTTGAGTCTGTGACCGCATGTCCGCAAAGTTTCATCGCGAGCGGTGCCGACGTCATGATGAAATTCATCAAGCCATAACTCACAATACCGCAGATCACCGCTGCAATAAATTTGGGTTGCCGCGCAATTTCACCTAAGGGTCTTGTTTCAAGCGCATCAGCGGCCAAAGGTGGTGGCGCTTTTACAAGCACAAGAACAAAGATCGATAAAGCCGCGATGGCGGCTTGAAAAAGATAAGTCGCAGCGAACAAATAAGGTTGCCACAACTCCATTGTATGCGTGACCAATTGCGGCCCGATCACACCTGCGAAAATTCCGCCCGCAAGCACCCATGAAATCGCTTTGGGTTTAAAGGCGGCACTCGCTGAATCAGCTGCAGCAAAGCGATAAGATTGCGCGGCGGCCTGATAGAAGCCCCCAAAAAATGTTGCGAGACAAAGAAGAGAAAACTGTCCATGCACAACAGCAAAACAGGCGAGTAGTCCCGTGATAATTCCAGCCAAAGCGCCTGTGAGAAAGGCGGCCCGTCTTCCGAATTTTTTAGCGATCCATCCGACTGGCAATGTGCCTGCCGCCATGCCAACAACGAAAATTGAAATCGGTAGAGTTGCAAGACCTTTATCAGGCGCGAGAACTGAGCCCACAATCGCAGCGGTGGCAAAAATGACCGTTGCATTAGCGCCCGCGAGTGCGGTCGCTGTCGCGAGCAGCACCGCATTGCGACGCGCCAAACGATCATCAAAAGAGGAAGGCTCTAAAACCGGACTTGAAACCGTGGAAGACACAACAAGCACTTTCAAACAAACAAAGCGAATTCACTTCGCTCAAAAGTGACTGAAGGATCCTGCACGGGTGAGAAATCTTTCACCGCGTAACGTCACGGTCAAAGGCTGATCCCCCGCCATGACCTCTCCAATCACGGTGATGGCGCATCCCGCAGCACGCGCGTCTTTGACGATGTCGTCAAGGCGTTCGGGCGGAAGCGTGAGGAGGATTTCATAATCATCCCCGCCTGTCACCGCGTCTGCAAGCAGACCAGGGTTGAATCCAATGGCGACATGAGCTGCGGGCGACAATGGAACTTGTTCGATTTGCAATCGGCCCGTGACATTCGAAGCGTGAAGCAATTTCGCGCAATCGCCGATGAGACCATCGGATACATCCATGGCGGCCGAAGCATGCTTTCGTAATACATCCGCCAGAATGAGGCGCGGCTGAGGCCTTAGATAACGCCCAAGCAAATGCGCATAATCCGTTTCTGAAAGACCGCCCGCCCATTCACGTTCTGGCGCGGAGCGAATCTTTAATCCCAAAGCCGCATCACCAATTGTGCCACTCACAGCAATGAGATCGCCAGGCTTTGCGGTTGTGCGGCGAACCATGGTTCCTGATGGCACCGAACCAAAAACCGTAATGGAAATCGATAAGGGGCCCGCGGCGCGTGTTGTATCGCCACCAAGAAGCGGACAAGAGCCTTTCTCAGACGCCTTCCCTAATCCTTCGGCAAATTTAGCAAGCCACTCTTCACGCCAATCATCGGGTAGCGACAATGCCATCACGAAGCCTAGGGGCGTCGCGCCTTTTGCGGCAATATCGGAAAGATTGACGCCCAGCGCTTTCTCGGCAACCGCATCTGCCGGATCATCGGCAAAAAAATGTACGCTGGCGACAACGGTATCCACCGTAACCACAAGATCACAGCCCAGAGGGGGCGTGATCAAAGCGGCGTCATCTTTTAATGCCAAACCGGCAGGCCCAGCCAATGGCGCAAAATAGCGCGCAATAAGCCTATCCTCAGAGGATCTCGCGATGCTCCCGTCCATACTCTACTCCACTGACACACTCACCGCCCTGACGGAAGGGCAAGACTCAAGTCCTATAGGGCGGAGCGCACTATGCCAACTCACCGCTACGCAACTTATGCGCGAGTCCGTCGAGAACGGCGCTCACCATGCCGATCTCATCGCCATCATAAAACGCCCCTGCAATATCGCCATATTCACGGATAACGACTTTGGCCGGAACATCGGGGCGGGCCAATAATTCAAAACATCCCGCGCGCAATACGGCACGCAAAACGGCTTCGATCCGTTTCAAAGGCCAGCCTTTGGCAAGCGCTTCATCAATCTTCGGATCAATATCGCGCTGCTTTGAAACAACACCTTCCACAAGGCTTCGAAAAAACGCACCTTCCGCCGGTTTCATTTCAAGGCCATCAATCTCGCGGCCAAGCCAATAGGCTTCGAATTCGGCAATCACATCGCCGATGCCTTTGCTCGTAATATCCATTTGATAGAGCGCTTGAACGGCGGCAAGCCGCGCGGACGAACGCAATTCACCGCGCGCCATTAGACGGCCCCGGCAATGGCTTGCCGCTTGATGCGCAGCACGCTTAATGCGGCTTCCGCCGCGCCTCCGCCTTTATTGCCTTCGCTCACACGCGCCCGCGCCCAAGCTTGCTCTTCGTTCTCAACGGTCAATATACCATTGCCGAGCGGCATCCCATAAGCGACCGAAAGGTCCATGAGCGCGCGCGCGCTTTCGCCCGCGACAATTTCAAAGTGATAAGTTTCACCGCGAATGACAGTGCCGAGCGTGACAACCGCATCGAAGGGCGTACCGTGAGCGGAGGCTGACTCAAGCATGATCGCGACCGTTGACGGAATTTCAAGCGAACCTGGGACAGTAACCACGGTGGCTGTGACCCCGGCAGCCTTCAATACGCCCAAAGCGCCTTTTAAAAGCTCATCGGCAAGATCGTCATAATAGCGCGCCTCCACAACGAGAACGCGGGCATCCTCGAGCGGTTCTGACGCAAGCGATGCGGATTGACGGGCTCCGGCCATGATTGATCCTTAAATTTCAGCCGAAACGGCACTTTGATGAGCGCTTCCCTACTCTCGCGCCGCAACTTCCGCAAGTCGGGCGGATGGGCTGCCCGCCCCTAAACGGTTTTGAACCCCGCCTTTAGAAGCTTGAAATGACTTCGCCGATTGTGAAATCCCCGTGACCGTACGGGCCTTGTCCAAAGAGTTCAGTTTGGCGAAACCCCTAAGCTCACGGCTCACATTACTGGATGGAACCATGCCAATCCATCTAAAGATCCGAAACCAATGAATGCGTTATTTTTAGCTTGAATTGACCTTAGGGCATTTTTAGAATCAAGACTTCAGAAAGAAGTCCTAAGCGAATGCTTGTCTCAACGATCATTTTGTATTTCCTTGCGGCCTTTGGTCTTGCCAGCTTGATTTTGATCGGCATGGTGGCCACTCCTTTACCAAAACCGGAGCCGCTTGATTTTATAACGCAAGGGGCTTTGCAAATCGATCAGACCAGCCAACCCAATCTCAGCACTTTTCAAGCTCGAGACGGAACTCATCTAACCTATCGCGCCTATCCGTCGTGCCTTTCAAAATCAGATCATACAATCCTTCTGGTTCACGGATCATCTGCACAGTCCGTCGAGATGAACCAGATCGCCACATCATTTGCTGCAAGTGGCTTTAATGCCATTGCCCTTGATATCAGAGGACATGGTGCATCAGGGCAACGCGGCGACATCGCTTATTTTGGGCAACTTGAAGATGACCTACAGGATTTACTCTTCGAGCTGAGAAAAGAAAATGAAAATTCACGATTCACTTTAGTCGGTCATTCTCTCGGCGGTGGTTTTGCTGCACGAATAGCCGCATCATTCCTAAACAAAGACTTTGAGCATTTTATACTATTGGCCCCCTATCTGGGACCTTCAGCGCCAACATCAGGCGAGGGAAATAACGCGTGGGCAAAAGTCAATCTTCCGCGCATCATTGCGCTCGATATACTCAATCGATTTGGTGTGAGCATAGGGCAATCTCTGCCTGTCATTGCTTTTGCCAATGATTCATCGTCACAAAAATATGTGACGTCAGTCTATTCCTATCGCCTGCTCGTAAATTTTGGAGCAGGTTTTAATTGGCGGATTACAAAGTCTGCTCTCTCACGAGCGGCATTACGCATTTCAATTCTTGTTGGCGCTGATGACGAATTGATGATTAGCTCAGCATTCCAACGTGAACTCGAGCCACTCGGTATTGATGTTAAAGTGCTTCCCAGCATAAATCATATGGGAATTGTAAACCAACCTCACGCCATCGCGAAACTGATCGATACGGTGAATCACCCTTAATGTGAAACCGCTTGGCTTACAGCTCTAATCACGCGTTTTCATCAACCGCGCCGCATAACGCGCCATTTGATCGACTTCGAGATTAACGAGATCGCCTGCTTTCGCATTGCCCCAAGTTGTAACTTGCAGTGTGTGGGGAATGAGCAAAACCGAAAACTGATCCTGCTCGACCGTGTTGATGGTTAGCGATGTACCATCCAACGCAACAGACCCTTTGACCGCGATGAATTTTGAAAGCGCTTTCGGCACGCTCAAAACAAAACGCGTTGTCGCGCCCCATCCTGAGCCCGCTTCACCCGCAGTCACCTCTTCACGCGCGATGATTTTGGCCAATCCATCAACATGGCCAGAAACAAGATGGCCGCCCAATTCATCGCCAATTTTGAGCGCTCGTTCGAGATTGATGCGTTTGCCCGTCGTCCATTGCCCCACTGTTGTAAGTGCAAGCGTTTCAGCGGCGGCATCGACTTCAAACCAACACCCACCTTCAGGCCGCGCCCCGAAAGCAACAACGGTGAGGCAAACACCGGCACAGGCGATCGACGCCCCCAGCGCAATCGTCTCGGCGTCATAAGACGCATTGATGCGCAACCGTTTCAAAGATGATCCATGCGACGACACGGATGCGATCGTGCCGCAGTCGCTGACGATTCCGGTAAACATCAACGGACCCTTTCAAAATACTGCAAATGATCGCGACCCACCACATGAGGGGGTGAAGTCACAAAAAGCCTTTGATCAGCAAGAGCGGATTTCAATGCCGGACGCAAGGCTATGGTACCAGCGCGGCCCAGAGCTTCGGGACTTGTAATAATCTCAACACAATCGACAAGGCGATTGACCACCAAGGCTTCTGCCAAAGTCGGGCCGCCTTCTGAGAAAATTCTTGTGATACCGATCTCAGCCAGTTTGTGCATGGCGGCTTTGATATCGACATGACCTTGCGAGTCTTTCTGAACGCGAATGACTTGCACGCCTTCTCTCTTCAAATTTGTTTCGCGATCAAGAGGCGCATCCTCTGCCGTTACAATCCATGTGGGCACTTTCGCCGCCGTTTCAATCACCCGCGCCGTGGACGGTGTATCAAGATGCGTATCAATGATGATGCGAACGGGAGAGAGATGCATCATACCCGGAAGACGGCATGTCAAATCGGGATCATCTGCAATGACCGTTCCTACACCCACCATTATCGCATCATGCGACGCGCGGGCGAGATGAACACGATGTTTCGACATCGCGCAAGAAATCATCAAAGGCTTACCATCAGCGCCTGCAAACCCATCTGCGGTTTGCGCCAATTTTAAAGTGATGAACGGACGCTGCTCGCGCACACGCAAAAGAAAACCTTGATTGACGCGTTCAGCTTCCGTTTTCAACACATCAGTTGTCACGGAAATTCCGGCATCACGCAAAATGCGATGCCCTTCTCCACTCACCCGCGGATCAGGATCTTCGAGTGCGGTGACAACATGCGCGATACCGGCTTTCACAAGCGCTTCAGCGCAGGGCGGTGTTTTGCCGTGATGCGCGCAAGGCTCAAGTGTTACTGCAATCGCAGCGCCACGTGCCGCATCGCCGGCCATCGCAAGGGCTTCAGTCTCGGCATGAGGACGACCGGTTTTTTGCGTGTAGCCACGACCAACAATAACGGGTTCTCCATTATGCGTCTGCCAAATGACAGCACCGACAGACGGGTTTGGCCAAGTGTGTCCCAAGCCACGATGCGCGAGCGTCAACGCATGACGCATCATCATCTCGTCGATGTGTTTCGCAGTCATGGGGATGTTGGGTTCCGGCGCGGCGGCTCGCGCTCTGGCGTTTCATCGGCTGACAATTCGTCGATCAATTCGCCAAAATCTTTCGCCTCTCGGAAATTGCGATAAACTGAAGCGAAGCGAACATAAGCAACGTCATCGAGGCCTTTCAAGCCTTCCATGACAAGCTCGCCAATCATCTGGCTTGTGATTTCACCTTCGCCCATGCTTTCGAGCTGGCGAACAATACCATTGACCATGCGTTCAATCCGCTCGGGATCAACCGGGCGTTTGCGCAAGGCGACTTCAACAGATCTTAGAAGTTTTTCACGCTCGAAAGGAATGCGACGGCCGGAGCGTTTAAGAACCGTCAATTCGCGTAATTGGACGCGCTCAAAAGTGGTGAAGCGTCCGCCGCAATCGGGGCATACCCGGCGGCGGCGGATCACTGAACCATCCTCACCGGGACGGGAGTCCTTCACTTGGCTTTCGAGACTGCCGCAATAAGGACACCGCACCGAGGATTACCTCTCATTGATAGATCGGGAACCGCTTCGTAAGAGCGTGGACGCGATCTTTGACACTGGCTTCAACAGCGCTATTGCCTGCTTCGCCATTTTTGGCAAGTCCATCAAGCGTCTCGACAATCAGACGGCCGACTTCGCGGAATTCTTCCACACCGAAGCCGCGCGATGTGCCGGCCGGTGTGCCAAGGCGGATGCCCGAGGTGATCGTCGGCTTTTCCGGATCGAATGGCACACCGTTTTTGTTACACGTGATATGCGCGCGGCCGAGCGAAGCTTCCGACGCTTTGCCCGTGATCGATTTCGGACGCAGATCGACAAGCATCAGATGATTGTCTGTACCGCCAGTGACGATCTTGAAGCCACCCTTGATGAGTTCATCAGCGAGTGCCTTTGCGTTCTCGACAACAGCGCGTGTGTAGGCTTTGAATTCTGGCGTCAATGCTTCACCGAAGGCAACCGCCTTCGCCGCAATCACATGCATCAGCGGGCCGCCCTGCATACCAGGGAACACGGCCGAATTGACCTTCTTCGCAATGTCTTCGTCATTCGAGAGAATGATGCCGCCGCGTGGGCCGCGCAAAGTCTTATGCGTTGTCGATGTCACGACATGCGCATGCGGGAATGGCGAGGGATGTGCGCCACCGGCAACGAGGCCAGAGAAATGCGCCATATCGACGAGAAAGTAAGCGCCGATCTTGTCGGCAATCGCGCGGAAGCGCGCGAAATCCCAATGGCGTGCATAGCCCGAACCACCCGCGATGATGAGCTTCGGCTTGGCTTCAAGCGCGAGTGCTTCCACCTTGTCCATATTGATCATCTGCGTGTCGGGCTCGACGCCGTAGGAGACGACCTTGAACCATTTGCCCGACACATTCGGCGGTGCGCCATGTGTGAGATGGCCACCGGCTGCGAGATCGAGACCCATGAAGGTGTCGCCTGGCTGCAAAAGAGCCAAGAACACGGCTTGGTTGGCTTGCGAGCCGGAGTTCGGCTGCACGTTTGCGAATTTGCAGCCATAAAGTTCGGTCACGCGCTTGATCGCGAGATCTTCAGCGATGTCGACGAACTGGCAACCGCCATAATAGCGGCGGCCCGGATAGCCTTCCGCATATTTGTTCGTCATGATCGAGCCCTGCGCTTCAAGAACCGCGCGCGATACAATATTTTCGGAAGCAATCAACTCGATTTCGTCACGTTGGCGACCAAGCTCGAGTTTCACGGCTTCTGCGATTTCCGGATCGCGGTCGGCCAAAGAGGCCGAGAAGAAAGAATTCGAAAGGCGCGAGGCGCGGTAGGCGGCGAGATCATTCATGGACAGAAACCCTTTCAAGGCGGGCACGAACTCAGGGAAAGTGGCTTATCTACGAGCCCGCGACCCATATGGATCGAGTCGGACTTTCTGAGCGGGGTCGTAGCACGCGGAGCGGCGGGGTCAAATTGCAAAAGCCGGAGGGGGTCATAAAGGGCTTTTATGGACCGGTTTTGTACTACGGTGCCACTCCCCTGCTCGAACAGGCCTAGAGCCCCACGAATGTCCGCACCCGGGTCGAATTCCCTCGGAGGACCGGGTGCTAGACAGGCATGACTTCACCCCCTATAAGGCCGCCTGTCCTGATGCTGCCTGAGGCGGCCGGACGCCCGGGTAGCTCAGTTGGTAGAGCAAGCGACTGAAAATCGCTGTGTCGGTGGTTCGATTCCGCCCCCGGGCACCAAAGCTTTCAAGCTATTGATTATAAACAACGTTTATATTCCAACGAATTCACGTTACCGGAATGTTGTACTGTTCCAACCGTTACGATTAGCTTTTTGCGATTGAACTGACTCCATCCGCTCAAAAGCCAGGCATCAGGAAGGATCACTTTTCAGGGGGCAGATCAATACATTACTTCCGCCATGAAGAAGCCCACGCTCAAAAGACATCTTGATCTATTTCGATCACGAAATCCGAACTGAACCGCTATAAACTGCATATTCTGACGGCTCCTTATCTGCATAAAAAAGCATTACGCTATATTTTTCAGCGGGTGCGCCAATCATCTCCATTCCGGGCGAGTTTTTCGGCATTCCGGCAACGGCAAGGCCTTTTGCTTCAGGGCGCTCTTTGAGCAAGCGGGTGATCTCCGCGCTTGGAACATGGCCTTCGACGACATAAGCACCTATTTCAGCCGTGTGACACGATGTGAGGCCTTCGGGAACGCCGTATCGCTGCTTAACGTCATCCATAGCCTCATTCTCGACCACGCTGACCGTGAAGCCAGCCTTTCGAACATGACTGACCCACGCGCCGCAACAACCGCAAGTCGGGTCCCTGAAAACCGTCATGCTTAATGCGCTTTCGGATCTTGCTTGTGGCGCAAATACGATTGAAGCCAGTGAAGAAACAACTAAACGGCGATTGATCATGATTGACGTTTCCAGTTAATTGAACCTTGGTGATAAAGTTACCGCAAGCTCATCTTTCTAAGCCATGACTTCAGCCCTTCGCATTGTGCAGTTCATGCCGGAATCATTGCCTTTCGACATCAGCTATTTTGATACCGAAATGGAAAGAATCGTTATCTGACCATTCACGCGATCCGCCGTGAACTGAACTTTGCTTCCCTTTTGCACCTTTTTGAATGCGGACTTGTCTGCAACTCTGAACACCATTGTCATATCGCCCATGTCAAGATTGGGAATAGGCTCGTGTTTGATCGTCATCTTCTCGGCGCTTTCATCAATCTTCGTGACGATGCCATTCACGGTGGGAAGCGTCTGAGCCGATACCGGTACGCTGATTGCCAATAATGCAACAAACGACATGATTATTTTTGTGAGCTTCATTTCAGTCTCCTTATTTCACGATGATCTTACCGGTCATGCCGGCTTCTCTGTGGCCGGGGATAAGACATGAAAAATCAAATTCTCCAACCTTTGTGAAATGCCATACAATTTCCCCGAATTTGCTCGGCGCAAGGCGCTTGGCATTCGGATCATCATGCTCCATGTCCGGATTTTTTCGCATTTCTTCTGCATGCTTCAGATTGTTTTCAAGCGTGTCGATGACAAGCTCATGATCCAAATCACCAGCATTTTTTAGACGAAGCCGAACCTGTTCACCTTTCTTGATGGTGATCATGTTGGGTTCAAAAAGCATCATTCCGTTCTTTTCGTCCATGACGACATTGATCACGCGGGCAGGCTTTTTTGGATCACCCGGTTGACCGAATTCATATTCGCCATCATGCCCGTGTCCGGCCGCACCAGGTGCTGCGTTGGCGGTGGTAGAAGATAAGGCAGAAACAGCGATTGCAGCTGTAAGCAATAAAATTCTGTCTTTCATAACGAATTCCCTCAGTGATTTCCGTGTGACGAAGAGCTTGCCTTTGTCCGCGGATCAATTGCGGAGAACTGGGCAGGTTTTAGGTTTTGATTTTCAGCACGCTTTGGCGTTTTGAGTGGTGGGCCTTGATATTCATAGGCGACAGTACCCTCCGGATGCCTGAACCAACCAGGATCGGTGTAATCATTGCGTGATAGACCCTCTCGAACTTTGACGACCGTAAACATACCGCCCATTTCGACGGGGCCGAACTGAGCGAAACCGGTCATCATTGGCAGAGTGTTGTCGGGCAATGGCATTTCCATTGAACCCATTTCGCCCATGCCATTTGACCCCATTGGCATATACCCCGGAACCAATTTTTCGATCTGTTTTGCAATGTCCTTTTTTTCAACGCCGATGTAAGTTTTAACGCCATGACCCATCGCGTTCATGGTGTGATGGCTTTTGTGGCAATGAATGGCCCAATCACCCACTTCGTCCGCAACAAAATCAAACGAACGCATCTGTCCGACTGCGACATCAATCGAGACTTCCGGCCATGCAGATTCCTCCGGTACCCAACCACCATCAGTTCCGGAGACCTTGAATTCATATCCGTGCATATGGACGGGATGATTGGTCATGGTCAGATTGCCGAACCTGATTCGGACCTTGTCATTTTTTGAGACAACAAACGGATCAATTCCCGGGAACGCCCGACTGTTCCAACACCACATGTTGAAATCGAGCATCGTGTTGACATTTGGAACACGAGCGCCCGGCTTGATGTCGAATGCATTGAGCAAAAATGCAAAGTCGCGATCAACACGACGGAACGCAGGGTCACGCGGATGGACAATAAACAAGCCCATCATTCCCATCGCCATTTGGACCATTTCATCCGAGTGCGGATGATACATGAACGTGCCCGATCGCCTGAGTTCGAACTCGTAAACAAAGGTCTTACCGGGTGGTATATGAGGCTGCGTCAATCCCCCGACGCCATCCATGCCATTCGGGAGTCGCTGACCATGCCAATGAACCGCGGTATTCTCAGGCAGTTTGTTCGTTACAAAAATGCGAACCTTATCACCCTCAACCGCTTCGATGGTCGGCCCGGGTGACTGGCCATTATAGCCCCACAGATTTGCAACCATCCCCGGAGCGATCTCACGAACAACCGGCTCAGCGACCAAATGAAACTCTTTCCAGTCGCCATTCATTCTTGATGGCAGGCTCCATCCGTTTAATGTCACAACCGGTTGATAATCCGGACCTGAATTTGGAAATGCAGGCGGTGCGGTTTTTGCGTCCTGCACGATTGCAGCTTCGGGAATTGATGCTGCAGCAACCCGCCCGCTCACGAGGCCAACAGCGGCAGCAACCAGACCACCACCAGCCTGCACAAGATGTCTACGAGAAATTGTCATGGCACTCTCCTCAATGTCCGGCTGGCTCAGCTGCAAGTGCGGCAGACGCACCCCCTGATAAGTCAAGATTGCTCCCCGCGCTCCCGCCAAGCATCGCCGCTTCCAGTTGATTTTCAGCAATAAAGAAGTCTCGCCGAGCATTTACAGCTTTGATCTGCGCTGAGATCCCCGCCTTGGTATCGGCGAGAAGATCCGACACATCGGTCAACATGCCGTTGTAATGCAGCAGCGATTCCTCTTCGATAATCCGACGCAAAGGCAAAATCCGGCTTTCAAAATGCCGCGAAATCTGATGCATTCCTTGATAGGCGATATAGGCCTCTCGGACTTCAGATCTGATGTTGATTGCTTTATCGGCCAGAAGATTTGCCGCGCGCATATAGCGTTGCTCGGTATCAAGCACGCGCGCCGCACCGAAATCGAATATCGGAATCTCGATATCAACGCCAAGTTTCTTTGATTGCTCTTTATTTTGACCATCAAGAGATGTTTCTGTGATTTGACCGCCAACGAGGTCGATATCATTTACAAAGCGCGTCACTTCAGTCAGTCCGAGTGATGTTGCGAGTGCTGCGAGATCATGTCGTGCTGCTTGCAAATCCACCCGCTTTTTTATCGCTTCACCCTCAACATCGGCAAAGGAACGGATTTTTGACGGTAAGGCAGGAAGTTTCTCAGGCAATTTGATTGCAGCGCGGTCACCCCACAAGCCAAGCGTCCTGACTAAACGCTCGCGTTCGACTTGTTCGTCCAGCTTTGCGCGAGCAATTTCGCTGTCGAGTTCAGCGGCCAGAGTGAATTCTCGGGCTTGGCTGAGTTTATTAAGGCCACCGGACTCGCCCAAGCGTTTTGCTAGTTCTGCGCCTGCATCCGTCAACCTTTTAATGTCATTCAGCTTGGTAAGTCGCTCGCGTGCTGCAACCGTTCGCAAATATTGTTGACGTGCATTCAGCGCGACACTGAGCGTGGCTTCAGCGGACCTCATTTGAACAGCGCGCAGTTGCTCGGTTGCAATTTCACGGCGCACCGGAAGGGTGAGAACACTGAAAAGATTGAGGAAGACCATCCTTTCCGTTTCAAGCTTCTCAGGACCTCGCGTCTCATCAAACGCGATGACAGGATTTGACGGAACACTGCCCTTGATGAGCGCTGCGCGCGCCAAGCCTAACTCATTATAACTCGCCTGAAGCGCTTTGTCTTTTAAGATCGCGATTTTAACCGCATCATTCATCGTCAGTGACTTTTTCAGCACCTCATCCGTAAGACGGTTCGCTTCTGCGATCTCCTCTTCTGTAGAGATCTGGCGCGGAACAAAGCCCAGTGTCGGCGATGTCAAGTCTTGCACCGGCTCGAAAGCTTTTTCACTCGATACACAACCGGCAAGGCCAAACGAGATCAAAAATATCGAGGCGGTGCCGAGAAGTTTTGACTTATTCAGCATTTTTGCCTCCGACTGGAGACACGGCCTCGTTCAGAGTGCGCCAATCGGACGGCTCTTGAATGTCTTGTTGGCCAGCAGTTGCAAACAGATTTAAGGGTTTAAGCGAAGACACATGGGTCGGGTTCTGATCGGCGACAGCAATCAGCGATTTTGGCGCTGAATTACACGCGGAAAGCGCGGCTCCGAGGAGCGCGACATATGCAAAACGGATCATATTGAAAGACCTCGAACGTCAATTGAAGCGATCAGCCTGAGCTGAAACTTATTCCGCCTTGAAGGCGATCAATTAGACGAAGCGTGGAGGTCGGTCATAAAATGGCGGTGCACTTCCGGCGAGCAGCAACGACGCGGACGGGGTGATCTTCCCCAAAGCTATACGAACTGATTTCAGAGCCCCATCAATAGCGATAGCGCCGGACTGGCAACCTGATGCGCAGCACCCATCAATACACGCTTTCATATCGTCCGCGGCAGTCGACGAGTTCTCGTGGCCGTGGTGGTCCTTACCGTTCAAATCCGCGTGTATATGGGCTGCGGAGTGATCACCGCCATAAATTGAAGAAGGCGCCGGGGAATGAGCGAGTTCAGTCGTGATAAGATGCGTCGACCCCCGACATGCTAAAGACAAGGCGGTCACAAGAATAAGGGTGAAAAGTCCGATTCTGCGCATATTTACCCATAACATCGGCTTGGAATAGCCGCAATTGTCGACGTGGTCGCACCTGCTTACAAAATCGTAAAAAATCACCAACCTGCACATTTCGTAAGCGATTTTTTGCCCGCAAAAACTGGGCTCAGAGCAACTTTTCGTCGCTTTAGTTGGATTCGCTCACAATGAACGTCATCAAGTAGTTCTGACGCGCCTTTTAGCGCTTATGGCTCTTGGTGATAATGTATACACTGCCTTTGCGGCGAACCCGCTGGTTGTCACGATGACGGCTTAACTCTCAATTCCTAGCAGCAAAACGTGCGCTCTTCGACGATTACAGTGGGACAGTTACCGAAAAAATTCTATAATTATTCTAAGTTCATTTCTGTCCCACTTCTTCATAAGTATCTGAAAATATTACAAAATCCACTCTCGCCCCCGGGCACCATTTCAATTTCATTCAGCTCTTCAACGACGCCGAAATTTGCGAGATTACTCAGCCCTTATTCAGTGTGGCTTAAAACGCTCAATTAACGTGTCGCCTGCCAAGATTTTCTAACAAAATTTGGAGATGATAAGATTCGTTCGCCCCACGGCCCGACAAATGATTCAATGTTGGAAGATAGGATCTTTCCATCTTCAAGCTGAACCTGAATGCAGAAAACGGCTTCACCTCGACCCTACGCCATGCCATGCTCACCTTCGGCAATCTGATCGGGTTGTCTGATGAAAAAAAAGGGGGTGGGCTATGCGCTCATTTGTTCTTGGCGCGTTTTTAACGGCGGGTCTAACGCTCGCCGCACATGCAGACACAGTCAAGCCGGCTATCGTTTATGATCTTGGCGGCAAATTTGACAAGTCGTTCAATGAAGGCGTTTTCCGTGGCGCTGAATCGTTTCAAAAGTCTTCCGGTGTAGAGTTCCGCGATTTTGAAATCCAAAATGACGCGCAGCGCGAACAAGCGCTTCGTCGTTTTGCAAAAGATGGTTTCTCCCCCATCCTTGCCGTAGGGTTCAGTCAGGCGTCGGCCGTTGAAAAAGTCGCAAAAGAATTTCCGGATACGAAATTCACAATCATCGACATGGTTGTCGATGCGCCGAATGTGCAATCCGTCGTTTTTAAGGAGCAAGAAGGCTCATTCCTTGTCGGTCTCTTGGCTGCGAAAGCATCAAAATCCGGTAAGGTTGGTTTCGTTGGCGGTATGGACATTCCGCTGATCCGTCGCTTCGCCTGCGGTTATGTTCAAGGCGTGAAATACGCGAATGCCAAAGCTGAAGTGTTGCAGAACATGACAGGCACAACAGGTGCAGCATGGAATGATCCGGTGAAAGGCGCAGAACTCGCCAAATCGCAGATCGATCGCGGTGCTGATGTTGTCTATCACGCTGCGGGGGGCACGGGTGTTGGTGTTTTGCGTGCCGCTGCGGATGCTGGCAAACTCGGTATCGGCGTTGATTCAAACCAGAACGGCATGCACCCGGGTAAAGTTTTGACATCCATGTTGAAGCGCGTCGACAATGCGACGATTGCTTCTTTCCAAGCCGCAAAAGACGGCACATGGAAGGCAGGCATTACCGTTTTGGGTCTTAAAGAAAACGGTGTGGGCTGGGCCTTGGATGATAACAATAAAGCGCTCATTACCGCTGATATGAAATCGGCGGTCGATGCTGCGGCAGCTGATATTGCTTCAGGAAAAATCTCGGTTCACGATTATATGTCAGACAGCAAGTGTCCGAACTAAATGACACGATGGCGGGACAGGTTCCCGCCATCGCCCTTAACGGGATTGATAAACGCTTTGGCGAGGTTCGCGCGAATAAAAACGTGAACCTCACGGTCGCGCGCGGATCCGTCCACGGAATTGTTGGAGAAAATGGCGCGGGTAAATCGACATTGATGTCGATCCTTTATGGTTTTTATGAAGCGGATCGCGGCACCATTGAGATCAATGGCAAAGAGGTTCGCATTCGCACCCCCAAAGAAGCCATTGCTGCAGGCATCGGTATGGTGCACCAACATTTTATGTTGGTCGATCCGCTCAGCGTGATTGAAAATGTGATGCTCGGCGCAGAAGGTGGCGCGTGGCTCAGAAACAGCGAAAAAGAGATACGTCTAGTTCTTGAAAAACTCGGACAAGATTATGGGTTAATTATCGATCCGGATGCGATTGTCGATGAACTCCCTGTGGGCCTTCAACAACGCGTCGAAATTTTAAAGGCGCTTGTTCGTGGCGCTGATATCTTGATCCTTGATGAACCGACGGCAGTTCTCACGCCGGATGAAGCCGAGCAACTTTTTCAGCTTCTGCGCATGCTCGCTCGACAAGGCAAGACCATCATCCTCATCACGCATAAGCTCAACGAGATCATGGCGGTGACCGATCATGTCTCGGTGATGCGTCGCGGCGAAATGGTCGCAACGCTCGAAACAGCAAAAACAACGCCTCCGAATTTGGCTGATCTGATGGTCGGTCGCCACGTCTTATTGGACGTCGTCAAAGGCCCTGCCAAAGTGGGGCCGGTTCGCTTGCAAGTTGAGAACCTATCCATTCGTGATCGCCGTGGCGCGTTACGTGTCAAAAATATTTCATTTGAAATTCGTGCTGGCGAAATTCTTGGTCTCGCCGGCGTGGCTGGTAATGGTCAGAAAGAGCTTCTAGAAGCTTTAGCCGGCATCATCACGCCGACGCTTGGATATATTCTGCTCGACGGTAAAGATTTAATCGACCTTGCACCAACACCCGCTGAACGTCGTCAACAGGGTGTTTTGCATATTCCCGAAGATCGTCAGCGTATGGGTCTTGTATCGGCCTTTCGTGCGGCGGAAAGTATGATCCTCGGCTTTGACTCTGATGAAGCTTTTCGCAACGGCCCCTTTCTTTCAATGTCCGCAATTGACGCGCATACAATGAGAGAGATGGATCGTTATGATATAAGACCACGGGATGCATCATTAAAGACAGCCAAGTTTTCTGGCGGTAATCAGCAAAAAATTGTTCTTGCGCGTGAAATCGAACATCACCCGAAAGTGCTTCTTGTTGGACAGCCAACACGTGGCGTCGATGTAGGGACCATCGAATTTATCCATAAACGCCTGATCGCTTTGCGCGATGCGGGTGTTGCCATTCTTCTTGTCTCGGTCGAACTTGATGAGATCATGAGTCTTTCGGATCGCATCATCGTGATGTGCGGTGGCATCATCACGGGCGAACTGCGACCGGAAACAACCAATGATCGCGACCTTGGATTGCTTATGGCGGGTGTAACGGAGCGCGTCGCATGAGCGCGCCGATCGAACTCCCTAAATGGGCCGATGTGAGTCTCGTTCCCGTTCTCGCGGTAATCGTTGCATTTCTAATCGCGGGCCTTGTCGTCTTGGGCATTGGAGAAAATCCGGTAAAGGCGACCGCTTTACTCATCAAGGGTGCTTTAGGATCCGGCGAGGGGCTTGGCTACACACTCTATTACGCAACAAATTTCATTTTCACAGGTCTAGCTGTCGCGATGGCTTTTCATGCCGGGCTTTTCAACATTGGCGGTGAAGGTCAAGCAACCATTGGAGGGCTTGGCGCAGCTTTGGTCTGTCTGCATTTGGATTTTTTGCCTTGGTATTTCGTTCTCCCGCTCGCCATTTTGGGCACGATGATTATGGGTGCGCTCTGGGCGTTTATCCCCGGCTATCTGCAAGTGAAGCGCGGCAGCCATGTGGTGATCACCACAATCATGTTCAATTTTTTAGCAGCGACCTTGGTCGTGTATCTGCTTGTCAATGTGATTGGTAAACCAGGCTCCATGTCGCCCGAAACGCGCGTGTTTTCTGACGCAGCGCATTTGCCTTATTTGCACGAAGCACTCGCATATTTTGGAATTAAAATTCCTAAGTCACCGCTCAATCTGTCTTTTATCTTCGCCTTGGTCGCATCTGCTTTTGTGTGGATTCTGATTTGGCATACGCGACTTGGATTTGCGATCCGCACAGTGGGCCATAATCCTACGGCTGCTCTCTATGCAGGGATTTCGATTGGCCGCATCACAATGATCACCATGGCGATGTCAGGGGCACTCGCAGGTCTGCTTGCGGTCAATGAGATTCTGGGCGTGCAGGGTCGTCTACTTCTCGAATTTTCGTCTGGCTATGGATTCATCGGTATCGCTGTCGCACTTATGGGGCGCGCGCATCCTTTAGGCATCGTTTTCGCTTCGATCTTGTTTGGCATTCTCTATCAGGGTGGTACTGAACTCTCCTTCGAAATGCCGCGCGTCACGCGCGACATGATTGTCGCCATATCGGGTCTTGTTATTCTTTTCGCAGGCGCACTTGATGGTCTCATTCGCCGACCCGTTGCAAGTGGCTTCGCGCGCTTTTTGAAAAGCGGAACCTAGAACCATGGAGATTTACGCCACACTCATCGCCATTCTTGAATCAAGCATTCGGCTTTGTGTTCCCTTGGTGTTTGCGTGTTTAGCGGGCCTTTGGTCGGAACGCTCCGGCGTTGTCGATATCGGATTGGAAGGTAAAATGCTGATTGCAGCCTTTGCTTCAGCTGCCGCCGCAGGGGCCACAAATAGTGCAATGGTCGGCTTAAGTGCAGGGATCATCGCTGCAGTTGTTTTTGCCTTGATCCATGGTTTTGCAGCCATCAGTCAGCGTGGCAATCAAATTGTCTCGGGGGTTGCAATCAATATGCTTGCAGCCGGTTTAACAGCTCTCATCGGAAACGCCTGGTACAACCAAGGTGGACGAACCACACCACTTGAAGGTGATGCGCGATTCCTACCTTTAATATGGCCCGGTGCAGACGCATTTGATCCGATCCCGATCATCGGCCCTATTTACGCGCATCTGATTTCCGGTCACTCTTTACTTACTTATTTCGCCTTGGTCGCAACGATCGCGAGCGGCATAGTGTTACGCTACACGCGCTTTGGTTTGCGCATTCGCGCGGTGGGAGAAAATCCAGCCGCCGTTGATACCGCAGGCGTCTCAGTAACAAATCTACGCTACGCGGCGGTCATCCTTGCTGGCGTTCTTTGTGGCTTCGCTGGATCTTATTTGGCGCTTGGCCAGGCAGCTGGCTTTCTCACAAACATGACAGCGGGAAAAGGCTTCATCGCTTTGGCAGCCTTGATCTTTGCGAAATGGCGCGCGTGGCCCGCCCTTTGGACATGTTTTCTTTTTGGACTTCTCGACGCCGTCGCTATTCGTTTGCAAGGCGTCATGATGCCGGGCATAGGCCAAATTCCGGTGCAGGCTATACAGGCTTTGCCTTATCTGATGACCGTTGTTTTGCTCGCGGGCTTTATCGGCAAAGCCATTCCTCCAAAAGCCTCTGGCTTGCCTTATGTGAAAGAACGCTGATGGATCCTCACCTTAAATCACTTTTTGATGCAGCTAATGAAGTCGCTGCAAAGGCCTATGCGCCCTATTCAAAATTTTTTGTGGGCGCGGCCATTCGAACAACCACGGGTCAAATCATCGCGGCTTGCAATGTCGAGAACGCAGCTTACCCCGCAGGTACATGCGCAGAAGCAGGTGCCATCGCCGCCATGATTTCACAAGGCGAAACAGAGATATCCGACATCGCTATTGTCGGAGTGAAAAGCAATCCTTGTTACCCTTGCGGCGCGTGCCGCCAACGCATCTTTGAATTTTCTAGCGAAACAACACGCATACATGTGCTTGATGAAAAAACAAAAGAACCACTCACTTATTCCATACAATCGCTCTTACCACATGCTTTTGGCCCAAGAGATTTAGCATGACCCCTCGAATTGAAGAGGCACTTGCCACACTGAAAGATTATGGGATTGAAGCCCCTTTCGATTATGGCGTCGTTCTAGGCACAGGCTTGGGACCTGTGGCCGATCTCGTTCAAAATCCAGTGATTATACCTTATGAGCACATTGTCGGCTTTCCAAAAGGCAATGTCTCAGGCCATTCAGCCCGCGTGGTCGCAGGGACGATTGGCACGTCACGCGTTTTCATGATGCAAGGTCGCGCGCATTACTACGAACATGGTGATCCCGCCATTATGCTATATCCGATAGAAGCCATGGCGGCTCTCGGAATAAAAAATCTGATCTTAACAAACGCCGCAGGCTCGCTCCTCGAAGATGTTCCACCCGGCTCATTGTCTTTGATTGCTGATCATATCAATTTATCGGGCATAAATCCCTTAATTGGACTCAGTGACGACTCGCGGTTCGTGCCGATGGTTGATGCCTATGCGCCGCATCTCCGTGCAGGATTGATGGACGCTGCGCGTGAGGCAGGACTCTCACTCACAGAAGGCATCTATCAATGGTTTCCGGGCCCGAGCTTTGAAACACCTGCAGACATTAGAGCCTCAAAAATGCTTGGTGCGACTTTGGTCGGCATGTCAACGGTACCGGAAGTCATTCTCGCGCGCCGGATCGGGCTTCATGTTGCCGCTCTCTCCATGGTCACCAATTACGGTGCGGGCTTATTTGGAGGCGCCCCCTCCCACACAGAAACAAAAACCGTAGCGGAAGAGGGCGGCATGCGGATGAAGGCCTTGCTGGCTCAGTTTTTCAACAAGGCCTAGAGCCGCTTGATTCCATTCCAACGATAGGCTCACGAGCTTTCCAGGAAAGCTCGCTTGCACATCTCAACGTTTATGCGCGCGCCCATCCCTCTTTCATCAGCTTGAACGCACCACGATAAACATCTTCGGGTTTGTCAAACAGAGGTCGCCAGATTTTCGTTGCGGCGGCAAGATCCGGTAAAGCGCTACCAAAAGCTTCAACCGTCAACCAGCCATCATATCCAGATGATTTCAGCGCTTTGAACACGGCATCAAAATTGACTTGGCCTGTGCCCGGAGTGCCACGGTCATTCTCGGAAATATGCACGTGATTGATGGCAGAGATCGTCTGACGGATCGCCTCCGGCTGACTCTTCTCCTCGATATGAAAATGGAACGTGTCATAGAGATAGCCGTAATTCTTCTCGCCCACACGCGCGACAAGATCAGCTGACGCCTTCGCGGTATTCAAGAAATAGCACTCAAATCGGTTTAACGGTTCAACAGAAAGTTTGATCCCGGCCTTTGCAGCGTAGTGAGCCGCAGCTTTATGGACTTCAGCGCAGCGGTTCTTTTCATCTTCCGTTGGGCCTGTGCCCGTAAATTCACCGAGTGGCTGATGGAAGGGCCCGCAAAGAATATCCGAGCCCAAAGCCGCCGTACGATCAATCGCCCATTTCAAATGATTGAGCGCCGCATCACGCTGAGCCTTATCGGGTGAAAGCGCATTGCCGCCGATCATCACAGTGACGGCGCTCGAACTCATCCCTGCTTGTTTGATCTTTTTCCCAAGCTTTTCATAATGAGCGATCTCGCCCTCAAAAAGCGGTATTTCAACGCCGTCGAAACCCGTCGCTTTCAAATTATCAATCAGATGAAATTGATCTGCGCGAACATGGGTCGTCCAGAGTAAGCGGTTAAGACAAAGTTTCATCTGAACCCCCTCGTGATCAATCTTGTCTTATTTTTTCAATTTTGCATTTAGAGCAGCAAAGCCACCCACAAATACATTATCACCAATATGAGTAATCATCTCGTCATCCGTTCCTAACGTCACGTCGAAATCGGCCCACCATTCTGCAAGCGTCTCGTTGCCGACCGTAATCGGCATTAGTCGCAAGGTTGCGACATAATTCTTCACCGGCATCGGAGATTTCAAAATATTATAGGTAAATGTATGTTTCCGATCATTGAGGGCCAAAAGTTGCTCACGCAAATGTCCACCGTCTTGGAGATAAAAGCTTCTTACGCATCCAATGGAATCGGACGCGCGACCACCCGAGTCCGTGGCATGAAACACAAGACATTCATGCTCGGATTTCAGCGCTTCTACAATTGCTGTGACGCAAGGTGTTGTGACGCCAAACATAGAAAGACCAATCACAGAGCGTGACTAAACATCGTCCCTCCGCGCTCGCGCCATACCGACAATGCCAAAGGCGGCATTTTTCAAAATGCGTCCGCTTAGTCGATTTAATCCGGCAAGATCTGTTACCGAATACATCATGCCGATATCGGAATATCGACATAAGGCGCGATGTTGCCCGATGTCATTGTTGAAACGATCAGTTTTGGAAAGCCAATCGGAAAAGCGCGAAAGCCCGCCGATACAATTGAAGTTCCGCCACCGCCCCCGATACCAATTGCTGTATCGCAAGAATTATATGCGCCGCAAAATATAGCGAAGGCTTCCTCCATCGCAGTGACTGCAGGTCCACGATCATTTGTACCCAATAAAGAAAGCGCTTCAGGGTGAAGCGCAGCCAAATCACGTTGTGGGATATCCACAGCGATCGAGGCTTTGCCAATGCCAAGATCAACAATGATCGGATGCCCACCTGCCTCGCGGATCATCTCGGCAAGAAAAGATAATTCCTCACCTTTCTTGTCCGCAGTACCTGCAACAAGTATATGCGGAGTCATAAGAAACCTCGCATGATGTTGCTTAGCACAAATGCCAAATAAGCCTTGCTTTTCAAGCTTCGGCGTGGGTGAGCGCGACAAAAAGAATAGTGTGCGGCATTACGCATGCTCGCCATCCCTCCCTGTCGTCCCGACGAATTATTTTTTTCGTCGTGGTGTCTCATTTTGCCCGTTGCAAAAAAATGAGACGGTCGTATCGTATGGACATGCTGATCTCAGGTCAAGAGATAGATAAGTCAAACAAACACGCACGCGGCCCGCGCGCGCGGATGTATAAATTGATGCTCGAAACCGCAGTGAACCTTGCCAATACAGGAAGCATTCCGTCGGTGAGCGAAGTGGCGGAAGCCTGTGAAGTGTCACGCGCCACAGCCTATCGTTACTTCCCAACCCAGGCGTTACTCGTCAAAGCGATTGTCGTTGAAGCACTCGGCCCCATTCTCGAATGGTCTTCAGATTCAGATGATGCGCTTGAACGCATCGAAGATCTGATGGATTTTGCTTATCCGCGAATGCAGGCGAATGAAGCACATTTGCGTGCGTCTCTTGCCATGGCTTTTCATGAAGTCGCGAAAAATAAAGATGCGCCACCCCTTCGCGGGTTGAGCCGCACTTTATTACAAAACGCGCTTTCACCGCTCGAAACGGTTTTGACCAAAGGTGAATATGAAAGATTGCAACAAGCGCTCTCGCTTGTGTTCGGCTTTGAATCAATTGTGGTGTTAGGCGATGTGTGGCGTCTACGCGGCGAGAAAGCTGCGAATATCGCGATGTGGACGGCCACAACATTAGTCAAATCTGCAATTCAGGAATCTGCTGCGGCGAAAAGGCATCGATTATTAAAAAAGGGGACGATGCCCCAACCGCAGCGGGTAAAGCGAAAGGGGGGCCGCACCCCATAGGAGCGACCAGCCGCCGCCCCTAAAACAATAATCCGGCGGCGGAAAGAAACGAGGAGGAAACTATGTCTAAAAAGACTTTCGCTTCGTTGATGGCGGGCGTTGCAATGACGATTGCAGGCGCGTCAGCAGCGGCTGCGGAAGAATTGACAATCTTCTGGGCCGAATGGGATCCGGCAAATTATCTGCAGGAACTCGTCAATATTTATTCGAAAGAAACGGGCGTTAAAGTAACCGTTGAAACAACGCCTTGGTCGGACTTCCAAACCAAAACATTCCGTGAATTCGTCGCTAAAGGCTCGACCTATGACATGGTTGTGGGCGATTCCCAATGGGTTGGCGCGGACATGGCTCATCCCCATCGTGCCAAGACCAACAACCAAAATGCGAATCTTCTTCATCATCGCCCCCTTTTATCTATGATTATTTATAGGGCCGATTTTTAGAAAAATCAAAAGCGGTCCGCGCAGTAAAGAATCGCGGGAAATGTAGCGACCCAAGCCCAAACGAAGCGGTTTAAGCCGAAGAACCTAAAAACCAGAAGGTGGAAGATAAAGGCAATGACGCAATAGACTTTCGCAAAATCTGCATCAAAGAGGACTAAAGGAAATGAGATTTCCCACAAAATAAATCCCCATGAAGCGAGCTTAGCGATCATTGACTTTCTAAAGAACGATCGCTTTGTCAGAGGTCCGTATAAGCCACCATCCAAGAAATGTGTAAGCGCGCTGCCACACCTCCAATGCTGATTGAGAAGCTTAACCGCTCCAGACATGAAATAAGAGGATATTGAATGGATCGTGATATACCAAAAGGCTGCGTTCCATGCCATGTCGCGATCATTGAATAGTGACGCGCTTGTTCCAATCAACAACCCCGTAACCGTCACAAACGTCATAAAATCGCTGCCGCCATTGAAAGTGCCACGCCAACGAATTGATAAAATGACAGTGCTTATAAAGAGAAAAATTGCAGCCCCTATATAAGGTTGGATCAGGAGACTCAGCGCGACACATAATCGAATAGCCAAATGGACAAAATGATTTCGGTCATCAAAAAGGAATACGAAAAGTGTCTGAATGATGCGGGAGGTATGACGCAAATCACCTTTCTGGACCGACCACACCCAGACCGCCGTCACATCATTACGCCGAGACAGACTGATCCCCTCGAGGGTCTGAATTACAAGGCTAAAGGCAAGGAAATATGTGAAAGCCGTAATCGCGAGATCAAGAGACATAATCTGCCTCTTTGATGATCGGTGAGGCAAGAAGTCTGTGCTCGGACGGATCGTCGTCAAGGCCCGGCAATAGGCGAAGCTCGAATTGATAAGCTTTTATCTTATGATCCGATGAAAGCGTTCGTGCGACACGATGTGCCACTCTTTGTGTCAACGCGTAAGACACAAGCATATCAACTCTTTGGCCCTCGGGCAGGCCTTGAACATCGAGGCTTAGATGTTCAATCAATGTTTGTTCAGTGAGACGTAGATTGTTTTCAGGATTATAAAAGAGGTCTCTCAGCCGAAAAGATGCACTCGGGATAAACATAGTCCACGCAGACCAGCGTTCGTCCTCAGAAAGCACCCTCACAAAAAGCCGTGGCTGTGGACCAGGGGAATCAAAGAACCGCCAGCTTGGGAAAAAGCCCCGCAACAGAAAGAGCCAAGGGCTGTTAAACTCTTTGCCGCGCTTCATAAGCGCTATCACAAGAACAGCAAGATAGAGCGCAATGATAAAAGCCGAAACGCTGGCCACAACCCGTCACCACCACAAAAGGACCTCGCTTCTCATGAAAGAAAATGATTAAGGATTTGCATAAGATCAAATATTTTTAAGCCACTATTGCGCCCTCTTTAGATGCGGCTTTGACTTCAATAAGGCCCACAAGGACGGCGCTGCCACTCTGCTTTGAGTGTATACCGCATTTTTATCCCCGTGATATGATTGGCGGGGATCATCATAAGGGGTCAAAAATGACCACGGTCAAAGATCCGGTCCAACGCTCCTGCGCCTCACCACCCTGCTTCGCGCATGAACTCACTGATACAGGCGACGACATGAAGATTATTGATCCGCAACAAGCCTTTGATTTGTCACGTTGGCGTCAATCAAAACGCAAAGAGCTACTTGCCTCTCGTGCCGCTCTGTCCGCCTCTGAGCGAGAGGCCTTGGGTCGAAGTGTTGCCACCCATGTCATCACAACAATTAAGGATAAATATAAAAATCTCGAGGGAAAAATCCTCTCACTCTATTGGCCGATCAAATCGGAACTTGATTTGCTCGATGAGCTTTCGGCTTGTCTCGCGCTTCATATGAAGCTCGCACTTCCGGTCGTTGAAACAAGAAACGCGCCGCTATCTTTTTATGCTTGGACGCCGAGCGACAAAATGGAACGCGGCTTTTGGAATATCCCGGTGCCCGTGAAACACGAGATCGTGAAGCCAGATATTCTGCTTGCACCGCTTGTGGGGTGGGACAATCAAAATTTTCGCCTTGGATATGGAGGTGGTTATTTCGACCGCACATTGGCGGCTTTTGAAGGAGATCGCTTTGTCATCGGTGTGGGCTTAAGCCAAGCCAAACTCGATATGATTTTTCCTCAACCCCATGATCAGCCATTGGACATGATCATTACGGAGCGTGGGATTGAATCAGAAGGCCGATGACCGTAAAAGAGCCATCAATTATTGACTTTTCCTCATCCGGCTTCGTAAATTTCACTGCTTATGACCTATTTCCGACGCCTCGTTTCCATTTTAAAAATTGCGCTGCAAGCGATTGCGATCCTGTTTGTGGTCAGTCTGATCTGGGGGCGCGTCTTGCCTATACCTTCAACTCTGATCATTGGTCACTTATTTACGGGTAACATCCCATCATGGCGTTGGGTCTCGATTGAATCGATCTCGCCGGCACTCTCCAAAGCGGTGATTGCCTCTGAAGACCAACGTTTTTGTACGCATTGGGGTGTCGATTTCATCGAACTTCAGTCGGTGTTGTCTGATCGTGGTGGACCTTCACGCGGGGCCTCGACAATCTCGATGCAGGTGGCAAAAAATCTTTATCTCTGGCCGGGACGCTCTTACATCCGCAAAGCACTTGAATTGCCGCTCGCTCTTCTCATTGATCTTCTGTGGGGGAAAAAGCGGATGATGGAAATCTATCTCAACATCGCCGAATGGGGCCGCGGCATTTTTGGCGCAGAAGCCGCTGCGCAATTCTATTTCAAAAAGCCTGCTGCAGAACTCACAAATGACGAAGCCGCGCGCTTGGCGGCGAGTCTTCCCAATCCGATCCGTCGGAATCCAACTCGTATTGGCGGCAGCGCCGCGCGGGTTTCTGAAAAATCCGCTGGAATTACCAGCGAAACTGCGTGTTTATCGTGGTGATCCGCGCTCTTCGTGGCGGTCACAACATACAAAATTACATGGCGGCGCTGTAGTTTTCTACTTTACAATGTTTTCAAACTAGAGGCTTTGCGCCCCAAAACTATTTGAAGCCTCGAAATCGCGATGCTAGGTGCGGGGTCGGCAGCGACGCCTTGACCGTCGTGATGCAGAGGATATTGACCATGTATGATTCCGTGAGCTGGACGATGCTCGTCCAATCTGCTTCCATTCTTTTGCGTGAAGGCCTTGAAGTCATTTTGATTTTGAGCGCACTGATCGCCTATATCATTAAAACCGGCGCACGCCACCACCTCCCAGCCCTTTACTCCGGCGCCGTTATTGGCGTTGTGGCAAGCTTTGGTCTTGCCATGATCATCGAAACATTTCTGGGCGCAGAACAAAGCAAATTACTCGAAGGGGTGATGTTGCTGATGGCCTCCGCGCTGATGATTTATGTCTCAGGGTGGCTCTTTGTGAAGCAAGATCCACGCGCTTGGCAAAGCTATATCCATGCGCAAGCCGATCAAGCCATGAGGTCTCAGCAAAGCGGTCTCGCGATCGGCGTGCTGTCCTTCCTCGCTGTTATTCGCGAAGGCGCGGAGACTGTCATCTTCTATCACGCTTTGACGAATTCCGAAGGCGGCTGGACATCCCCAATCATCGCGGGCTTTGTCATTGCGGCAGTCGTTCTCGCCTTCCTCTTCATTGCGATGCGGATTTTGACTGTGCGCTTGCCGCTCCGGCCTTTGTTCATAGTCACATCAGCCTTCTTATTCGTGATGGCGTTCCGCTTCCTCGGCGCCGGTGTCCACGAATTGCAAGAAGCGCATATTCTGCCTGAAAGCCCGATTGATATGCCGGCTCTGCTCTCAACAATCGGCTTCCAAAAGACGATCGAAGCCCTGTTGCCTCAACTTGTTCTCGTGGCTCTGGCCGCGGCGGGTTATGCGGCGTTGCGGTTAAAAAAAGTAACGCCACAGAGCTGACAGCGATTTCGGTCATACAAAGTGTGGGTAAGGCCGCTTCCCGGACATGGGAGGCGGCCTTTATCTTTTTCTTGCCAAAAAGCCGAATTAGGCCAAAGCTTAGCTAAGCTAAGACCTTAAAGAGCAAAATAAGCGGCGTTACGGCCGTCATTCTGGTCATACCCACCTTGCCCCAAGACTATATGAAAAATCAGAAGACTTAAGATCATCATGGATAAGCCTTCAAATCGTGCTCAACTGAACGCAGCTGCCTATCGCATTCCCGCGCTTGATGCTGATTTCTTACTGGGCGACTCGACCCGTGGCCTTCGCTTTCAACTTGAATATCTGAAAGCTGAAGATCATTTGCGGCAGTGGGGCGTCGCTTCTACCGTCATTGTCTTTGGCTCCGCACGTGTGAGCGAAGATGACCCGCAAGGATGGTACAAAGCCGCGCGCGAATTTGGACGTATCTGTTCTGAAGAAGGTGGCGCGAAACTCATTAATCACACTCCGCGTCACAATGTGATTGCGACAGGGGGTGGGCCTGGAATCATGGAGGCTGCCAATCGCGGTGCGTATGATGTCGGCGCGCCCTCAATCGGCTTTAACATAACACTGCCGCATGAGCAGGAACCAAATGCCTATTCAACGCCGGATCTGACATTCCGCTTTCATTATTTTGCCATGCGGAAAATGCATTTTGCGATCCGTGCGGCCGCTTTGATTGTTTTCCCCGGCGGGTTTGGAACGCTTGACGAATTATTTGAAATTTTAACTCTGCGCCAAACCGGAAAGATGAATGGGCACCTACCCGTCATTCTTTATGATGGCAATTATTGGAATCGGCTGATCAATTTCAAAACCATGGTCGAACATAACATGATTTCTGCTTCCGATCTTCATTTGTTTGATTATGCCGATACACCGCGTGAAGCATGGGAAAAACTAATCAAGAATGGACTTAAAATCCCTGAGGGTAGCTCATGAGCGTTCGCCTCACATTCCATGGTGCCGCCCGCAGCGTAACAGGTTCCTGCTATCGCCTTGAGACGGATACTTCAAAAATCGTCATTGATTGCGGGATGTTTCAAGGTTCGAAAACCGAACGCGAATTGAATTATCGCGCCTTCCCTTTCGCACCCGATCGACTTGATGCTGTTCTGCTCACCCATGCTCATATCGATCATTCGGGATTACTTCCAAAATTGGTGAAACAAGGCTTCACGAAAAAAATTCATTGCACCCAAGCCACACGCGATCTCTGCGGAATCATGTTGCCCGATTCAGGTTTCATCCAAGAAATGGAAGTTCGCCAGCTTAATCCACGACGTCTGAAACGCGGCGAGAAAGAAGTTGAACCCATTTATACGCTGCAAGATGCACTTGCGTCACTCGAAAATTTTGTAGACCATCCTTATGAAAGCTGGATCAAGGTCACAAATGACATTAGGGCACGCTTCTGGAATGCCGGGCATCTTTTGGGCAGCGCTTCGATTGAAGTTGAAATCGAACGGAAAGACCAAAAGCCACTTCGAATTCTTTTCTCCGGTGATATCGGTCCCGACAATAAAATGTTGCAACCCCTTCCGGAAGCGCCTGATCATTTCGACATTGTCATCTGCGAGTCAACTTATGGTGGACGCAACCGGTTTGAACGAAGCGAAGACGGACGGCGTGATATTCTGGCGCGCGAAGTGAATGAAGCGGCAAAGAAGAAGGGCGCGCTTCTCATCCCTTCTTTTGCGGTGGAGCGGACACAGGAACTTGTTACCGATCTTGTAAGACTCATGGATCAGGGCAAGGTCCCCAAAGCGACGATTTTTATCGACTCACCACTCGCCTCAAAAGCAACCGATATCTTCTCACGTCACGCGAGCGCGCTTGATCACGGCGCTGATCTTATTCATGCGTTCACTTCACCAAATGTGCAGATGACTGAAACGGTCGAAGACTCAAAAGCACTCGCACGTTTTACGGGCTTTCGCATCATCGTCGCCGCCTCAGGCATGTGTGAAGCGGGACGAATTCGCCATCATTTAAAAAATCACCTCTGGCAGTCATCAACCACAGTCCTACTGTCAGGCTTTCAAGCGGAAGGCTCTTTGGGACGCGTCCTTCAAGAAGGCGCGCAACAAGTCACCATCATGGGCGAGCCGATCTCTGTGAAAGCAACAATCAGAAAAATAGAAGATTATTCCGGCCATGCGGATGGTACGGAGCTCATTCATTGGATCAAAGAACGCCTTCCCATCGCCCAGACACTCTTCATCACACATGGTGAAGCCGAAGCGCAGGACGCGCTCGCCCGCGATGCGCAGGGGATAGGCGTTCCGAATGATTGCATCATCATTCCCACGCTTGATTCTGTTTATGATCTTTCCGGCTCTTCGTGCGCCTTCCTTATGGCCGAAACACGCCCGCGTATTGACCCACTCATGATGGCGCGGCTTGATAGTCATAATGAGCTTGCAACACTTATTCTTGATATTCGTGATCAACTTGACAAAGCCGCCGATGAAAAATCGCGGAATGTGATTTTAAGACGGCTCAGAAAAGCGCTCCAGATTGACGCTGGACAGAATGTGCGGCGATGAGATGAGCATGACCAATTTCATGTCATTCATTCCCATTCAAAAAATATCGATCATCCCTCTCTTCTTGATTCTCGTCCTTCCCGTCTGCGCGCCGCAAAAATCCTATGCGATGAATTGGGAAGGCCATGATGATTGGATGACCGAGCAAGAACATGCAAAAAGACTCCTCAACAGCGTGCCTCACGCGAAGCCGCTGACACACGCTTTTCCCTCCTGCAAAGAACGCGAGGAGAAACACGCGCGCAATCCTTATGAGCAACGCCCGATTGCCGGCGTGAATTGCTTTGATGAGAGCGGTGATCTAGGCGGGATAACGGAATAGAAGCGCTCTCCCCAATTCATTGACTTTATCGCCAAGATCAGCATCTTCACGGTATGAACGACAAGAATTTGAACTAAGGGCAAAGTTACATGAAAGCGTTGAGTTGGGGAATGATCGGCGGCGGCGAAGGCAGCCAAATCGGGCCCGCACACCGGATTGCGACCGCTATGGATGGTCACTTCGTTTTTAAAGCTGGCGCCTTGGATGCTGACCCTGCGCGCGGCCGTGAATTTGCCCAACGGCTTGGTATCGCTCCTGATCGCGCTTATGGTGATTGGAAGGAGATGCTTGCGGGTGAAAAAAATCGCACCGACCGTATCGATCTCGTCACTGTTGCGACGCCCAATTCAACCCATTTCGAAATCACCAAAGCCTTTCTTGAAGCGGGCATCGCGGTTCTTTGCGAAAAGCCTATGACGGTCACTGTTGAAGAAGCCGAAGAGATTGCCGCAACCGCAAAACGTACGGGCACGATTTGTGCGGTGAATTATGGCTATAGCGGCTATCCGCTTGTGCGCGAAATGCGCGCGATGATCAAGCGCGGCGACCTCGGTAAGATTCGTTTAATCCGCACGGAATTTGCCCATGGCTTTCATGCAGATGCGGCAGACGCTCATAATCCGCGCGTGCGCTGGCGCTATGACCCTGCGCAAGCGGGTATCTCCGCACAATTTGCCGACTGCGGAATCCACGCCTTGCATCTCGCAAGTTTTGTGTCTAGCCAAGACGCAAAAGAATTATCGGCAAGCTTCGCATCCATTCTTGAAAGCCGAACGCTCGAAGATGATGCATGGGTTTCGATCCGCATGGATGGCGGCGCGCTTGTGCGCCTATGGACCAGCTCCGTGGCTGTCGGCCGCATGCATGGATTTAATATTGAGGTCTATGGTGAGCGTGGCGGTTTGCGTTGGGCGCAAGAATGGCCGAACCAACTTTTTTATACGCCTTTGAATGGTCGCACGGAAATCATCGAACGCGGCAGTAATGGACAATCTCCCGATGCCGCGCGCGCAACACGCGTGACGATTGGCCATCCGGAAGGTTTCACCACCGCCATTTCGAACATCTATCTCGATCTCGCCGAAGTCATTCACGCGAAAAAGGAAGGGCGCGTACCAAGCGCTCACGCACTTTCTTTTCCGACAGCGGTTGATGGGTTGCGTTCGATTGCGGCGATCAAAGCGGCAGTTCACTCCAATCAGTCTGGCGGCCAATGGACTGACGCGCGACCGCCTTCGTTAAGATAAGAGCGGCGCCTTCTTTCACGCTTTAAGAAGCGATTTGAGATTAAGTTTCGGATCAGCCAAAGCCTGCTGTTCCGGATGGCTTCTTTTTGCAATCAGCATTTCAGCCAAGCGAATATCTTTGGCGATTTTATTGCCGCGACTTAATCCGCTTGCACCGACAAGACGACCCTCCGCATCAAGATGAAAGAGAATTTCGCTCTCATCATCAAGCATACGCGTCACCATGGTGACGCCCTCCGACGGAAGTCCTGCGATCTGCAAAGTGAGATCGTAATGATCTGACCAAAACCATGGCACGGATTGATAGGGATCGCTCGCGCCAAGCATCGCGCGCGCGGCATGAACACCCTGCTCTTGCGCCGCACGCCAACTCTCAAGCCTCATCCGCTTCATGCCGTAAAGCGCATGCGGGAAAGAACAACAATCACCCGCTGCAAAAATGTCAGGATCGGAAGTACGAAAAGTCGCATCAACCACAACGCCATTATCAATCGTGAGGCGGCATTGTTCCGCAAGTTCCGTATTGGGAATGGATCCGATCCCCGCAAGAATGATGTCACTCATGATTTCCGTTCCATCAGCCAAAGTCACTTTGCGTGTCGGGCTGATCGATGAAACCGATTGACCTATATGGAAATGAACTTGTTCTTCGCGATGCCACGCTTCAATGCGGGCGGCTAGAACCTCAGGCACAGCGCGACCAAGAAGACGCGTCGCTGATTCGATTACGGTTGTTTGTACCCGTCTTTGGCGCGCGGCGGCTGCAAGCTCCAAACCGATGAAACCCCCGCCAATAATGATCAAACGATAATCCGGAGAGAGAACATCAAAGAACGCTTTGGCATCGGCATAATCCCGAAAGAGACGCGCCTGCTGAATTTCATGACCATCAATCATAAGTGCGCGAGGCCGAGCACCCGTTGCCAAAAGCAGACGATCATAAGAGATCATCTCACCATTTGCTAAAGAAACACTCTTTGTCGCGCGCTCAATCGTGGTCACGCGTTGATCGTGATAGACGGCAATATTTTCTTTTAAAACGCGATCCGTTCCCGAAATGGGCTTTATCGAGATTCCCTCAAGACCCGGCTTTGATAAAGGCGGCTTTTCATAAGGCTCAACCGCCTCGCCATGAATCAATGCGATCTCGCCCGTATATCCTTCATCGCGGAGCGTGAGCGCAGCGCGTATGCCGCACTCACCTGCACCAATAATCACAATCGAGCGGGGATCGCTCATATTGATACAACAATTTCCGTTTTGCTTTGCATGGATTTCACAGCCGCATCCGCAAGCTCGAGCGCTTTCAACCCATCAAGACCGGTGGGCGTGATCTCCGCACCCGTGGTAATGGCCTTCACAAAGCTTTGTAACTCCGTGCGATAGGCCGCGGCATAGCGCTCCATAAAGAAGTCAAGAAGCGGTGCATCATGATAGCCCTCTTTATTGGCGAGCGTCACGGTGTTGTTATGAACATTTGACGCGCTTACTGCGCCCTTTGAGCCATGAACTTCGATGCGTTGATCATAACCGTAAGTCGCACGACGCGAATTGGTGATAACGGCAATCTTCCCGGACTTTGTGCGTAAGGTTGCTGTTGCGGTATCCACATCGCCCGCCGCACCAATCGCTGGATCAACGAGCACCGAACCGGTGGCCGTGACACCGATGATTTCATCATGGCCCAACAAGAAGCGCGCCATATCGAAATCATGAATCATCATATCACGGAAAAGACCACCAGAGCGCTTGATATAATCAACAGGCGGCGGACCCGGATCACGCGATGTTATCTGAACCAATTCGACAGACCCAATATCACCCGCATCAATGCGCGCACGGGCGGCGGCGAAATTTGTATCAAAACGCCGATTGAACCCGATCATCAATTTCGCCTTTGTCGCATCAACCGTCTTTAGACAGGCGCGCACACGATCCGCTGAAAGATCAACGGGCTTTTCGCAGAAGATGGCTTTACCCGCCTTCGCGGCCAATTCGATTTGATCCGCATGCATATCAGTTGGCGTACAGATTAACACGGCATCAATTGATTTATCGGCAAGTATTTCCTCAACTGAGGCTCGACGTGCACCGGACATTTGAACAATATGATCTGCCGCCGCATCGATCGGATCATAAACAGCCGCTAGCTTTGTGCCCGGAATGCCGAGAATGGCGGTCGCGTGTGTTTTTCCGATACGGCCCGCGCCCAAAAGTCCGAAACTGATTGTCATCGTCTTGTTCCTTATTCTGCGTAATTTAACTTTATAAATTTATTAGTGGCTTAACCGATATCGATAAAAACCGCATCGCCCTCGGTTTTGGTGGGATAGGTCTTCAGATCAACACAGACGGGCGCGCCTTTCGCTGCCCCCGTGCGATAGTCAAAGCGGCCATTATGTTTCGGACATTCAATCGTGTAGTCCATCACCAACCCATCCGCGAGATGGATCTTTTCATGCGTGCAAAGACCATCGGTGGCATAAAACCGATCATCCTTGCGATAGATCGCATAGGTTGCACCACCATGATCAAACCGGATGACATCCTCATCAGGAATGTCATCAACCGCACAGGCCTTAACCCAATTCGACATCTTACCCTCTTTAAGCTCGTCCCTCACCGGGCACTTACCATAGATTCATTTTAATGAACGCATTTTCTTTCTGAATTCTGACATTTCATTTTTTGGCGCGGAGACGAGATAGGGAGCCGATGGATAGGTGCCCTTTTGAACATCTTTGACAAAACTTTTGAAGGCCTTGATCCTGAGCTCCTGAATCCGGTCGAATTCTTTGGCAAGATCAACATATTTTTTCGAGTGTCTCGGCATGTGACCGCGATTTGTACCAAGCACATCGCACGCAAAAAGATATTGGCAATCGCCGCCCGCACCGCCGCCCATCGAGACAAGAAAGAGCAATGTATGTTTTGAAATTTCCTCGGTGACTTCCGGCGGCACAACTTCAATCTCGACGCCAAAAGCGCCTGCCTCTTCATAAGCGCGGCAGCGCTCATAAATCTCCCACGCGCTTTCCGCGGTTTTACCCACTGCTTTAAAGCCACCCGTCCAGGTGCAGAAATGCGGGATCAAACCGACATGACCGATGACCGGTATCTTCTCATCCGCCATGCGGCGGATCGTGCCCAAAGAGGCTGCGCAATAGACGGCATCAGCACCATGGCGCATCATCTCATAACCCCAGCGCAGAAACTCATCCGTTGTGCCCGGATTGTCCCAAAGCGCCCGACCGGGAACCGCAAAAAGAGTTGGTGCCACTTCGCGAAAACTTTTATCGGCCAGCATCGGCGGCGGCACAGAAACCATGTCGATACCTGCCGCTTCCGCTGCCGCCAATTCTTCCCAATTTTCAACCCGCATCATCGTATATTGATATTTGCCCTTATTGGCGCGGATATCGGCGATGGTTGGTCGCTTTCTTGAAGTCATAAATCCCTCCCCGATTTGAATTTGTTTTTAATAAATCGTGTAACTCTGAAATCCAAAAAAAATCCGATTGTTACGCGGCAGAGTTTCGACCCTTTGCCATCCGGTCATTCATGCGGTCATCCGCCTCTTTGGTACCATCATGCCATGTACCAAACCATTTATCGAAGGGAATAAGGCCATCGCCATAATTCACTTCGAAATATTTATGATGAAGATAATGAATATAGGAATGTGTATCGAGTGCGCTCTCCTCCCCGAGCTCGATTTTATCAAATCCGATATGGCCGGGAATTGCACCAAATCCCGCATAATGAAGTTGATAAAGCGCAAGCAATGGATGAGACGGAATGATCACATGCCAAAAGGCCACACCAAGATAAAGAAACACCTCTACTGGGTGCATGGACAGTGAGGAAAATGGCGAAGGGTTAACGGAATTATGGTGCACCGAATGGAAGAGACGGTAAAGCGGCCTCCAATGAAGCGCACGATGGATGAGATAAAAATGCGTCTCATGAATAACAGGCACGATCAAAGCCAATGCGGCGAAATAAATTGGATGATCGATCAAAGCGGTCAAAGACGGACCTTGATGCGCGTAGAAAGACAAAATCAAATATTGAATAAAGGTCCAGAGCGGCATCGCAATGAGAAGCGTTCTGAGCACATTGTCGATGAGTTGGCTTTTGAACCAGAACACATCACTTTTGTTGTCGGAGGGCCACCGTCCGTTGAATTTGAAACGTTGACCCTGCGCTCGCAGCACATAGAGACGGATCTCAAAGAGACCATAAAAGATCATCAACGCGCATGTGTTTAAAAAATAAAGTTGTATCGCAAGGAAGAGATCAAAATTTTGAAACCGAAAAAAATCGGGTAAAAGATAAGCCCACCACACATAGGCCGATGCCGCAAAAAGCAGATTGAACGGCAAGAAATATGAGGGAATCCATTTCAGCAGGGCCAAAGGCTTCAGCGGAAATATGAAAAGCGGCGCGGTTGCTGCCGGTTCATTCGGCGTCCAATCACCTCTTTTGTTGCGTGAACCGAAGGCCAAATCATCCATCACAAAGCGCTCCGCGATATAAATTTACTGCGCATTAAAGTAACAAGAAATTTCATCACACATTTTCCTTTGTGACGGTGACAAAGGGAATGGGCCGAAGATCGACAGCATGTTCGAGCAAGCCTAAGCGATAAAGCGCCAAATCAAGCGCGCGACGTGCTTGTGCCTCCGGCACTTGATCGATAATGGCGGCCATTGTGCCATCGCGCAGCGAGGCACTTGAGCGCTCTGTGAGTTCATGCCCAATAAAACAAATATTTTTTCCGCGTGGATGACGGCGCAACACGTCTGACAAAGTCGAATTCGCACCGCCCGCATTATAGAGGCCGACGAAATCCTTATGGCGGTCGAGGGCATCCATCAGCGTCTCTCGCGCGCGTTCGGCTTCATCATAATGAAAGCTCACCGAGTCAAAATGAAAGCCGCTATCGACTTGCCGTTGAATATAGTCAGAAAAGCCAGAAACCCGTTGTCGATGCGCGTCATAAATGCCGGAGTGACACATCGCGAGAATGCGGCCAGATCTTTTTTGAAGACCGCACATCAAGAGCCCTGCCATTCGCCCGGCTGCGGCGTTTTCAATACCAATATAATCGGCATCAAGGCCCTTCATCCGCGAGACAATTTGAATGACTGGCACGCCGCGTGAGCGAAGCGCAAGAAGCGCGCGACGAACAGAAGGATGCTCGGGCGCAGCAATTATGATCGCAGAACGACGAATAGAATAATCGGATAATCTTCGCGCAATCGCTTCGGGATCCGTATCATCCATAAAGCTGCGATGTACTGAAATGGCGGGGTCAAGAGTCGCTGCAATGCGCGCAAAAGCGCGTGCCAATCTTTCAAAAAATGTTGATTCCGGATTAACGAGAATAACATCAATCCGCATCAGGCCTTGATGTTTTTCAGGAATACGACGCGGATAATCAACATCGCGCAAAGCGCGGATAACTTTTTCAACTGTATCCGGTCGAACGCCTCCTCTTTCATTAAGGACGCGTTCAACCGTTGCTGTGCCAACGCCAGCCAATTCCGCAATCTTTTTGATTGTTGTTTTAGGAATGGCTTTAGCTCCCCTTAATTGCTTTGCTTTTTTTGTTACAGGGACAGAAGCTTTGAAGGTGATGGCGCGCCTTCATAAGCGCCCCAGATGGATTGATCGAATTGAACAACCGAACCCGTCATCAGACCTGATTCATCAGATGCCAAAAACGCCACAGCGCGCGCCACTTCTTTTGGATCAACCAAACGTCCGAAAGGCATATTCGGCGCGGCTTTTTCAAGCCAATCTGGCGGACTACCATCCGATTTTTGAATGGCATGCTCACCTTCTGTCTCCATCCAGCCAATATTCAACGCGTTGACTCGGATACGGTTTTTAAGCGCTGCAAATGCCACATTTTCGGTGAGCGTTTGCAACGCGCCTTTGGTCATCGAATAGGCGGTCAAGAAAGGTTGCCCCGCTTTTGCGGACATCGAACCGATATTGACGATGGCACCTTCGATTTTTTCGCGCAGCATGATTTTGATCGCCTCTTGCATCAAAAAGAATGGACCGCGCACATTCACTGCAAAGAGTTCATCGAAAAGCTCGGGTGATGTATTGATGATTGTTCCGCGTCTTGTATCGGCTGCGCAATTCACGAGAACATCGATACGGCCAAAAGCGCGATCGGCTTCCGCAATCACGCGACGGCAATCAGCGACATCACCCAAATTGGCGCGCACGAAAATCACTTTGGTTGAAAAACGCGTGGCAAGGTCTTTCGCATTGGCCTCGCCTTTTGTTTGATTGCGACCGCAAAGAACGAGACCGGCCGCCCCCCGCTCGGCAAGTAACGAGGCAACGGCGAGCCCCAAGCCTTGCGTTGATCCAGTGACGACCGCCACTTTTCCTGAAAATTGCGCCATGGTTCGGTTCTCCCTGAATTCAAGTTTTTGTGTTTGGTGGATCTGATCGAATTGATATCCGGTTTTAAAAGTCAAAGGATCTCGCTCGCGAAGAATAATCGTAAATTATTGAAAAATAATAATATTTTTCATTTTTTGAGCCGATGGACCGCATGAGACTGCCCCTCTCCCGCGCGCTCGAAGAGTCGAACGCTCCGACCCTATGCGTCGAGGAGCCTATCTGAAAACCACTATCTTGATCAAATTTGATCAAGATAGTGATTGTCTCCTCCGGGCAATTTTCGGATCGTCGAGTTGGCGGCTGTCCTTATGGATAAGGCGACCTCGCCCGTTGTTCGGGGCTTTGACGTTGCAAGAAAAGTAAGCAACAATCAAAGCACTAAGAACTCCGGTCTACGGAGCGATCCGAATAAAAATCAGGTGCGATCGGACACCAATACAATGTGGAGGGAAATAATGAAAAAAGTGCTCATCGGCACTCTTGCGGCAGCCATGATTGCATCAGGCGCTCAGGCAGCTGACAAAAAAATCGGCGCATCCATTGCCAGTCTTGAATTCACATTCCTTGCCGTGATGGCCAAAGGGATGACCGACCACGCAGCCAAATTGCCCGGCGTTAAGTTGCAGCTTGAAGATGCAAAGAACGACGTCGCCAATCAGCTGTCACAAGTCCAGAACTTCATCGCAGCGGGTGTTGATGCCATCGTGGTGAATGCGGTTGATACATCAGCCACCCAAGCCATGACGGATGCCGCAGCAAAAGCGAAAATCCCGCTTGTTTATGTTAATCGTCAACCAATCAATATCGACACGTTGCCTGACAACCAAGCTTTCGTGGCTTCGAACGAAGTCGACTCCGGCACATTAGAAACCAAAGAAATCTGCCGCATCCTGAAAGATAAGGGCAAAGGCAAAGGTGCCAATATCGTTGTGCTCGTTGGTGAATTGTCGAACCAAGCCGCTGTGCAACGTACAAAAGACGTGCACGACGTGATTGCGACTCCGGAATGCAGCTTCATGAAGGTGGTTGAAGAGCAAACGGGTGGCTGGAAGCGTGATGCTGGCCAAGACATCGTCACCAACTGGATTTCGAAGGGCGTGAAATTCGACGCCATCGTAGCCAACAATGACGACATGGCGCTCGGTGCAATCAATGCGCTCAAAAAAGCCGGTATCTCGCCGAAGGACGTTCCTGTCGGCGGCGTTGATGCCACACAAGAAGCGTTGAAGTCGATGCAAGATGGCGACTTGGCCGTGACCGTGTTCCAAGACGCGGCTGGCCAAGGCAAAGGCTCGATCGACACAGCTTTGAAACTCGCCGCGGGTGAGAAGGTTGAGAAGAAGGTCTATATCCCCTTCCAACTCGTCACACCGGCGAATATCAAAGACTATCTGTCGAAGAACTGAGATCAGGATCTTTCGATCTGTGACTCCGCGTCGGACCTTCGGGTCCGGCGCATCGCCTCTTGAGAGTATGACATGACAGATTCGACTATTGCCGGTCAGGCCGCGCCGCGATCATCACGAAAAATCTGGCCCGCTGAACTCAATGCATTGATCGGCCTGCTTGCCATCATGATTCTGTTTGAAGTGATCGGCTGGATCGTGGTTGATCAAAGTTTTCTGATGAACAAGCTCCGCTTGTCGATCATGATCACCCAAGTGGCGGTAGTCGGCATTCTCGCCGTTGGCGTGACGCAAGTCATCATCTCGGGCGGTATTGATCTTTCTGGTGGTTCAATTATCGGCGCGACCGCGATGATCGCAATGAGTTTTGCGCAAGCCGGAACCAATCAACGCGCGGTCTATTTCGCGCAAGGCTGGGTTGATCTTCCGATTGTTGTGCCGATTCTTGTGGGGCTTTCTGTGGCTTTGATCTGCGGCCTCATCAACGGGTTGCTGATTGCCTATGTCAAACTCCCCTCTTTTATCGCCACACTTGGGATGATGGTGTCAGCGCGTGGTGTCGCGCTTTGGTACACGAAAGGGCAGCCTCTAAGTTTTCCAACCGAAAAATTCATGGCAATTGGTGACGGCTTGATGCCGGTATGGATTTTTATTGGCGTTGCCCTGCTCTTCTCGCTGATCTTGAAATTCACGGTCTATGGCCGGCATACTTATGCGATTGGATCGAATGAAGCCTCGGCGCGCATGTCAGGCATCAATGTCGAGCGCCATCTTCTTCTTGTCTATGTGATCTCGGCCCTGCTTGCCGGTCTTGCCGGTCTTGTTCTGATCGCGCGCGCGCAAACCGCACAACCCGTGTTCGGAACGATGAATGAATTGGATGCGATCGCGATGGCGGTGATCGGTGGCGTGTCCCTTTCAGGTGGACGCGGCAGTATTCTCGGTACAGCGCTCGGCATGTTGATTTTCGGCGTGATCTTCTCCGGATTTATCTTCCTCTCAGTCGACGCCTATTATCAAAATATGGTGAAAGGCGCGATCATTGTGGGTGCTGTTGCTCTAGATCAATGGCGACAAAAACGCCAGGCACGGGAGGTTTGATCCATGAGCACGGACCACTCATCCGATATCATCCTAAGGACCGAAGGCCTTACCAAACATTATGGCGGGTTGCACGCGCTTGAAGATGCAAATTTCGAGTTAAAGCGTGGCGAGCATGTTGCCATTATGGGTGACAATGGCGCGGGCAAATCGACCTTTGTGCGACAGATCACGGGCGTTGAACAACGCACGCGAGGCCGAGTGCTTTTTGACGGCCATGACGTTCATTTCAAAGGGCCACTTGAAGCACGCGAAGCGGGTATTGAAACCGTGTTCCAAAACCTCGCTTTGGCGGATGATCTTGATGTGCCGTCGAATCTTTTTCTCGGGCGTGAAAAGCTTTTGGTTAAATTAGGACCCTTCTCCATTCTCGACTTCAAAGGGATGCGCACGGCAACCGAAGACGCTTTGAAGCGCACAGCCGTGAAGATTCCCAATCTCGCCAATACGATCAGAAATATGTCGGGCGGTCAGCGGCAATGCGTGGCGATTGCCCGCACAGCGACATTTGCTTCTAAGCTCATCATCATGGATGAACCAACGGCCGCGCTCGGCGTTCAAGAAACATTACAAGTTGAAAACATCATCCGCCAATTGAAGGCGAATGGTGAGCCATTGATTTTGATTTCACATAATATGCGTCAGGTCTTTGATCTTGCCGATCGTATTGTTGTGTTCCGTCGTGGACGCATCGTCGCCAATCTCAAGAAAAGCGAAACCAGTGGCGAAGAGGTTGTCTCCTATATCACGGGTGCAAAGACGGGAACGGATGGCCGCGCGACGCATTGAAGCGCGCCCCTTCTCTGCTCCTTACTTTTAGACGTGGCGCTTAATGCGTGAGACGGCGCTTCAAATAGGCGTCAAATTCAGCAACAACTTTCTCGCTGGTCCAGTTCTCTTGAAGCGCGCGTTTCAAAATATCTTGCTGGCTCGGGGGCGCCATGCCCGACAAGGGTGAGTCGATATCAAGATTGGCTGGGAACGGATAACCTTCGGCGGTCGCCGCGATCACAAGATCGGTCTGACGCGGTGAAAGCTTTCCGTCTTTGATAATCTTTTGAAGCATCGGATAAACACTCACACTCATCCGCGCGCGATCAACCACTTCAATGGATCGCCCATAACCAGAGCCGATTTGCATCAGATTGGCAAAACGCACAATGTCTTTTGACACATTGTTACCAGCCGCATGAAAGAGTGCGGGATTAAAGAACAACGCATCGCCCTTTTTCAGTGGCAATTGGATGTGATGTTCAAGGAAGTAATCACGAAATTCAGGTCGCAAAATCGCAAGATAGCCCGGCAAATAGCGTTGAGAGAAAGGCAGGAGCTGTGTCGGTCCGCTTTCAATCGGCATATCGCAATGCGCAATCGCTCCTTGAAGCGTCAGTTCCGCCGACAAACGATGAGCGTGGGCCGGATATTGGTAAAGCTGCTCAGCGGTTTGAAAACCCATATGATAGTCACGATGTGCCGTTTGCGCTTTGCCGCCGGGATAAACAACATTCACCTGCGTTGTGATTTGATAAAGCGGACCGAGCCATGCCCGGCTGATTAGATCCACAACATCAATTGCATTATAGCGGATGAAAGCTTCAGGATCCGCGATACAGAGTTTCTCATGCGCGTTCCAGAGCCTTGCATTTTGGCCGACCCTACCGAAATGGTCGCCACGTTCGCCCATCACGCGCTTCTCTTCAGCGATCAATCCGTTGAGCACATCGGTTGTACGATCAACGATGCTCGTGTCAGCAAAAGCGCCACGAAAAACAACAATGCCTGGACCGTCAAGAAGAACATCGGTCCATTCATTCATATAGTGATCAAGCGAGGATTTATCATTGATCAGAGAATGAATTTTTGACGCGTTGTAAATGGGAACGTTTTTTTGAACATCATCTGCCAAGGGACAGCTTAGATGTGCCGCCGCTTCCTTGATATCGGCTATAAAATCTTGAAGGGAAATCGAGCTCTCATCAAACCACCGCGTCCGTGGTGCTGGAACATGTTTATTCATGATAAACCTCCCCTATAAAGAGTTCTTCTTACTTCAACCTACCATATCAGGGACCAAGATCACGAATGATTTTTGCTGCCAAGTGGCGCATGGGGTCGACGGTACCTGTGAGGATCTTGATCCGGTCAAATTCTTTGGGATGTGCTGCTAGATGAGCCCGGAGTGACCGACCAAATTCCTGCCGAAGCTCGGTGCCAATGTTGAATTTTTTGACGCGGGTCTCTTTAGAAAGCTGCCGCCTCACCGCCGGATCAACCCCACTCCCGCCGTGGATCACAAGCGGTATGGATGTGACGGCCTCAATCCGCGAGAGAAGATCGCGATTGATGATCGCGGCATGTTCCGTTTGCAGATGAAGATTGCCCACCGAGACGGCGAGCGCATCGACGCCCGTATCACGTGCAAAGCGCCCCGCTTCATCAGCATCCGTCAATGAGGAAGCCGCGCCACCGCTATAACCCACAGCACCAATCTCGCCCTCAACAGACAAGCCATGTGGGCGCGCCAATTCAACGACGCGGCGGGTGAGCGCAACATTTTCATCATAAGGTAAAGCCGAGCCATCAATCATCAAGGAGGTAAAACCCGCATCAAGCGCCGCTGCGCATTCTTCGTAAGTCTTGGCATGGTCGATATGGCACACAATCGGAACGCGCGATTGTTCGGCAAGATGTCGGAACATTTTACCTAAGATTTGAACCGGTGTGTGACGGCGACATGCGGGGCCCGCATGAAGGATGATCGGTAAGCCTGTCTCATCTGCCGCCTCGACATAAAGTCGCGCATCTTCCCATCCGAGCACAACAAGGCCTGCAATCGCAAAACGCCCTTCAAGCGCGGGTTTAAAAACATCATTCAGCGTCGCTGCACTCATTTGAATTTCGCAATCATGTTTTTGATGCCGGGGATCGTCTCAATCTGATAGGCATGCGTGGGTTGAAAGAATTGCACCAAGGGGCGCTGACTCAATCCCCCGAGAATGGTGAAATAATACATTTCATAACCGGGCGCGACGACACAAGGGTGATACCCCTTATCAAGTATAATCGTTGACCCATTCACGATGTGATAGGCATCGCCCACTTTTCCGTCTTCACGTTGAACAAGCTGCATACCGAAGCCATGATCGGGCTTGAAACGGAAATTATAAGTCTCGTCATGCCGTGTCTCTAACGGCAAACGATCTGTATCATGCTTATGCGGTGGAAAGCCCGACCATCCGCCCTGCCCGACTGTAAAGAGTTCAGAGACCAGAAGACGCCCCACGCGGTCACGATATTTCGTGCCTAAAATATGTTTGATTTTGCGATGCGTCTTCGTCTCATCCGATCCATATTGAACGCGATCAAGATCAGCGACGCGCACATCGAAAGGTTCAAGCACCTTGTCAAACTGCGCGCCGGCAACAAAAATTTCAGCCGTTTCAGAAACGCAGGTCATTCCCGCCTTTGCACCGCTTGGCACATAGACACCTTCGGGTTCGCCGCCCCAGACATCGCCAACACGATTGCCGAGTGCCTTAAAAGTTACACCTTCAATTTCAATATCGACAGTGCCTGTTGCGGGAACAATGGCTGTTTCATAGCGTGGGACAGAATAGGAAAAATGTTCGCCGCGCTTTAATTTGACAATGTTGAAATAATTGAGCGGTACACGCGCGTCATCAACATCAATCACGGCTTTGTTATAATTGTCATAGGGCGGAATATGCATAATTCGCTCCTCACACACTGTTATTGATTGATATGATGCGATCTCATAAAGTTTTGAAGGTCTTTTTCATTCGGATTGGCGGGGGAACACCCAACACGTGTTACAACAAGCGCAGCAGAGGCCGCACCACGCTGAAGACTGTCTTTGGGTTTCAGACCCTGCGCCAAACCTGTAACAAAACCACCCATAAAAGCGTCACCGGCGCCGGTGGGCTTTAACGCTTTAACGGGATAGATACCCATCTCAATCGTTTCGCCATCGACAAAAGCAATCAGACCTTTCTCGCCACGTTTATAAACGACAAGCGATCCGAATTCTTCGGCCACCGTGCGTGCAAAAGATAAACCATTTTCATGGCGCGCAAGCACTTCAAATTCCTCATCATTACCGATGAGAATATCCGCCTGCTTTGCGGCGTCACCGCAAATCTTCGCGGCTTCGTCTCGGCTTGACCAAGAATAAGGACGATAATCAACATCAAGGATCACAGGACAGGACGCCGCGCGCGCGCGTTTAATCGCTTCAAAACTCGCGCCGCGTGAAGGTTCAATCGCCAATGACGTTCCTGTCACGATCAAAGCGGCTGCGCTTTGATAATCAAGAGCAGCAACATCGTCTTTTGTCAGCGCGAAATCTGCCGCATTGTTGCGATATAAAACCGATTGGCAATTTTCCGCACGCGTCTCGACCACCGCCAAAGACGTACGCTCCTCGCCTTTTATAAAACGAATATGATCGGTCGCGACGCCATAATTTTTTAATTGAGCTACGACATAGCGCCCCACCGAATCATCAGACAGAGTTGTCACAAGTGACGCGGCAGACTCCAATCTTGTGATCGCGCTTGCAATATTTGCCGCCGAGCCTCCGAGTGCCGGAAAAAACGCACGCGCTTCTACAATATGCGTCCCCGGAGGATCTGCATAAAGATCAAGCCCCGCGCGTCCAAGAACGAGAAACGCGCCTTTTGTGATCCTCTCACGCGTCACGCTCTTAAATTCCTGGTCGTTGTTTCAGTCGCCCTTTTTCAATCTCTTCATGGGCCACACGAATCTTTTCGCTTTGCGAGACTTCAGGTGATCCCACTTCCCACCACGTATGACCTTCTGCGGTCCAACCTTCATAAGGATCGGTTTGCATGGAGATCACATAAGTGCGATCCGCCTTTCTCGCGCGCGCGAAAGCGTCCTTCAAGCCTTGAATGGAAGTAACCGTTTCGGCCAAGGCGCCCATGGATTTTGCATGCGCTTCAAAATCAACCGAGAAAGGTGCGACCGCCAAACGACTATCTTTAATCAAAGTGCCGAATGACACATTGCCCGTATTGTTTTGCAATTTATTGATCACCGCGAAGCCGCCATTATCGCAAATGATCACAATCATTTTTTTACCGGTCAGCACCGATGAATAAATATCCGAGTTCTGGATGAGATAAGAACCGTCACCCACAAAAACGACGGTTTCTTTTTCTGGCTCATCTTCAAGCTGTGCCATGCGCGCGCCCCACCCGCCCGCAACTTCATAGCCCATACAGGAGAAACCATATTCAACATCAATCGTGCCAATGCCTTTGGTTTGCCAATTGGCGGCAAGCTCTGAAGGCAATCCGCCAGCAGCTGTCAAAATGCGATCACGCGGATCACAGATCTCATTAATGGCACCGATGACTTGCGCATAGGCAATGGGTCGATTGCCGCCCTCGCGCGTCTGTGGGCTCACATTATCCGCAACATAAGCATGCCAAGCCGCACGTTCTTTATGTGCAAACTCGCCCCATTCTTTCGGCACATGATAAGAGGCCAGTGCGGCCTCGATTTCTGTAATGGCGAGTTTTGCGTCGCCAACAACCGAGAGCGCGCGATGTTTGCTCGCATCATAGCGGCCCACATTGATGGCAATGATGCGGGCGTCACGATCAAAAGCGGTCCATGAGCCCGTGGTGAAATCTTGCAAGCGTGTCCCAATCGCCACAATGACATCAGCCTTCTCGGCAAGCGCATTGGCTGAATTTGATCCGGTGACGCCCAGCGCCCCGCAATTCAACGGGTGTGAAGCGAGCAGATTGGCGCGTCCAGCAATCGTCTCGACAACCGGAATACCATGCGTCTCGGCAAAGCGTTTGAGATCATCGGTCGCTTCCGAATATTGCACGCCACCGCCTGCGATAATGATCGGACGTTTTGCCGATTTCAGAAGTTGAACCGCATCAGCAATCTCGCGCCTGTCAGGCGATTGCCGTCTGATGCGATGAACGCGACGCTCAAAAAACTCGACCGGATAATCATAAGCCCAACCTTGCACATCTTGTGGCAGGCCAAAAAAGGCCGGACCGCAATCAGCAGGATCGAGCATGGTCGAAATCGCCGACGGCAGTGATTGAATAATTTGTGCCGGATGCGTGATGCGATCCCAATAACGCGTGACCGCTTTGAAAGCATCATTCACCGTCGTCGTCGGATTGCCGAAATGTTCGAGCTGTTGAAGAACGGGATCCGGCAAGCGCGTTGCGTAAGTATCGCCACACAAGAGAAGCAAGGGCAACCGATTGGAATGCGCCACCGCCGCAGACGTTAACATATTGGTGGTGCCCGGACCTGCCGAGGCGGTCGCAAACATCAAACGCTTGCGCAATTTCGCCTTTGTGTAAGCGATCGCTGCCAAAGCCATAGATTGTTCGTTCTGGCCGCGCCAAAGCGGCAGGATGTCGCGATGCTCATAAAGCGCCTCGCCGAGGCAAATCACATTACCGTGACCGAAAATGCCGAAACCGCCGGCGACAAGTCGTTCTTCACCTTTGGACGTCTCGATATATTGCGCCGCAAGATGCCGAACGAGAGCCTGTGCCATTGTCAATCTGACCGATTTTCCAGCCACTTTTTCCTCCCAGAAACCCGAATAAATCCATGATTTGTTTGCAATTCTAAATGTCGTTTGACAGGTTTTCAATCGATTGCGATAGATTTCATATGGAAACGCAAAAGATTGGCATCGGGATCATCGGTGCAGGCTATATGGGCAAGGCGCATTCGGTCGCCTATGCGGCGGTCGGCGCCGTCTTCAACACAAGGCTCCGCCCTGTTTTGGAAATGATCTGCACCTCAACTGAGGATGGCGCAAAACGCCGCGCAGAAGAATTCGGATTTAACCGGTCAACGGGCGATTGGCGTGTTCTCGTCAATGACCCCAAAGTGGAAGCGGTTGTCATCGCCAGCCCGCAAGACACGCATAAAGACATCGCACTGGCCGCATTTGAAAAAGGCAAACCTGTTTTTTGCGAAAAGCCTTTGGGACTCTCGCTCGAAGAAGCGCGAATTTTGACCGAGAAAGCCGAGCACTCTGGCGTCGTTCATATGACGGGCTTCAATTATATCCGCACACCCGCCTCACAACTCGCGCGCCAAATGATTGCTGCGGGCGAAATTGGTGACATCACTTATTTTCGCGGCGAACATACGGAAGATTTTTTAGCCGATCCGCAATCGCCTGCAACATGGCGCACAGAAGGCCGCGCGCAAGGCAATATGGGTGACCTCTCACCGCATATTTTGAATGCCGCTTTTGCTTTGGCTGGCCCCATCAAATCGCTCATCGCCGATATTGAAACGGTTCACAAAACGCGGCCGTCTTCAAATGGACCGCGCGCGGTCACGAATGATGATCAAGCCCATATGCTTTGTCGTTTTGAAAGCGGCGCAATGGGGTCTCTCTTCATCAGCCGCATCGCGACGGGTCGTAAAATGGGTTATGCCTATGATATTTATGGCACCAAAGGCGCGATCCGCTTCGATGGTGAAGATCAAAACGCCGTTTGGTTTTACCGCATGGATCAAGCAGGCAACCGACAGGGCTTCACAAAAATTCTCACGGGGCCGGAACATCCCGATTTCAAAGCCTTTTGTCTTGGCCCCGGTCACGGCACCGGCTATCAAGATCAAATCATCATCGAGGCGCGCGATTTTCTAAAAGCGATTGAAAACAAACAATCGATCTGGCCAACTTTTCGTGACGGCTTGAAAGTGAGCGCAGCCGTTGAAGCCGCTTTTATCTCTCATCGCGACAAACGCTGGGTTGATCTTTCTGAAATCTGAAACGGACGATTATCATGACCATCACAATCGGTAATGCGCCTTGCTCATGGGGCGTTGAGTTTGCCAATGATCCGCGCAATCCCACGTGGCAGCGTGTTCTCGATGAATGCAAAGCGGCGGGTTACACGGGCATTGAATTAGGCCCCATCGGCTTTATGCCGGAAGATCCGCTTGAATTGGGTGATGCGCTTTCCGCACGCGGACTCACACTAATTGGCGGCGTCGTCTTTCGTCCATTCCACGATGCCGAAAAATGGGATGATGTTGTGGATGCCGCCAAACGCACCTGCCGCGCGCTCGTTTCCCACAAAGCCAAACATCTTGTTTTGATTGATTCCATTTCTCCACGCCGCGCGCCGACCGCCGGACGTCCGAATGAAGCCGAACAAATGGATGCAGCGGAGTGGAAAGGCTTTTGTGATCGCTTCCGCACCATCGCACGCATGGGCTCTGAAGAGTATGGATTGACGGTTTCAATTCATCCGCACGCCGCAGGATTTATCGATTTTGAAGCAGAAACCGAGCGCCTGCTTGCTGAAATCGATCCATCGATTCTGAAGCTTTGCCTTGATACAGGACATACGCATTATGCAGGCTTTGATCCGGTGGCCTTCATGAAGCGGCACCGCGCGCGCCTCGCTTATGTTCATTTCAAAGATATTGATCCGCGCGTGAAAGCGGATGCGGTTGCGAAGCGTACCGGCTTTTATGACGCCTGTGCACAAGGCATTTTCTGCAATCTCGGAAAAGGCATGACTGATTTCAAAGCCGTCCGCGAATTGCTTCTCTCAACCGGTTATGAAGGCTGGTGCACGGTCGAACAAGATTGCGATCCCGCAGGCCCCACCTCACCTGTTGATGATGCTCGCGAAAATCGTGCCTATCTGAAATCGATAGGGTTTTAATGGTGGGCGCGACAGGGATTGAACCTGTGACCTCTCCCGTGTGAAGGGAACGCACTACCGCTGTGCTACGCGCCCGGAGGACGGCTTGTTAAAACCAAGCGTCGATCCGGGATGATCTCTAGCTTCCGCTCCCAAGTTAGGCAAGCCTGACCCCAATGCCCAGAGTCTGGATTTTTTACCCGGGCCACGAATGTGGCGAGAAACGAACCGCCCGTCGAATTGAAACGGGCGGCCCTTTAATCATTCCTCTCAGCGGTCTCTAGAGCCGCGATTTTCAAACTCCGGACGACCCTGATGGGCTGGATCACAGGCATAAATCGTGTTCCAGTAATAGACATCGTAAGAGCAAATAGGAGTAGCATAGGGATCCGACTCGCCCGGGACACGCAGCGAACGCGTAATCTCGGATTCCATCGGCATGAGGGTGCTATTTGGCCGTGCGATCGCTGATGGATCCGTTTTAAGGCGATCACCGAAGGGGTCAGCGTGACCAACCGCCATAAAGCCAAGAGAGGCGGCAACAAACAGCGTTGTGCTTATTAATGATTTTCTCGCAAACATCGTCCGCTCCTTTCAAATCTGTCTCGGTTAAACCCTCCCTGCTGCCATTTTTTTAAATATCTAGGAGTGTTGGCAGCGCCTTTGGACCGCAGCACATCCAGAAATGCGCTTTCGATGGCGGCAACATAGGCCCCTTAATAGCCACCCGCTATCGGTAGTCCCACGCAGAAACAAAAGAGCCAAAACATCGATCAATGGATCAGCATTTGCCTTGATTCATTGGCGGAAAACACGAGCTGGAGTGCTTGAGTTGCCGGAAAAACCGTGGCATTGCCACTGCGCGCCCCGCCTCCCGCGACTTCACTTTTGCGCGCTCTTTCTTTTGTGCCTTAAATCCCAGACCAGCCGGTCTTAAGGAAAGCGCATAAAAATTGAGCGGTATCATGAAGCGAACCCGTTAAGGACTGCCCTGCCTATGAAGCGGTTTCTGATTGCTTTTTTTCTCTTTTTTACCGCTTACCCGGTCGTTTGGGCTGCCAGCCCACGAGATGTAAAGGCTTTTGATCAGATTATCGCGGAAATGTCCGAAGCGTCCTCGCCGATTAAGCGCTATCAAGCTTGGTTTCCGAGCGACGAAAAGCCGGGGACCATCATTGTCCGCGCGTCAGAGCGGCGCCTTTATCTCATTCTCGGTGATGGGTGGGCCATGAAATATGGTATCGGCGTTGCCCGCGAGGGGTTCGAATGGTCGGGCGAGTTTCACGTATCGATGAAGCGGCAATGGCCAGATTGGACGCCGCCGCCTGAAATGATCAAACGTCAGCCGGACCTCCCAAAACATATGGAAGGCGGGCCAGATAACCCCTTAGGCGCGCGCGCTCTGTATCTTGGAGATACGCTTTACCGGATCCATGGCTCCAACGAGCCGGAGACCATCGGACAGGCCGTTTCCTCAGGCTGTATCCGCATGGCCAATGAGGATGTGATTGATCTTTACAACCGCGTCCGGGTCGGGACGAAGGTCATTATCGAGCCGTGAGCTTTGCCTAGCGGGCTTGGCCCGAAGCTGCCAAAGCATCGAGATAAGCCTGCCATATTGCATCACGCTCGGCCGCGAGCTTCTTCAAATAGGCCCAGGTGAAAAGCCCTGAATCATGCCCGTCATCAAAGCGAATGCGGACGGCATAATTTCCAACCGGATCAAGCCCCAATATTTTCACACGGCTCTTGCCAGCAATAAGCTTTTTCTCATGCGGTGCGTGTCCTTGCACTTCCGCGCTCGGACTTTCGACCCTGAGATATTCAGCCTCCAACGTCACCCGATCTCCACCTGAAAAAACTAGGGAAAGACGGGATTTGTCTGGCGAAAGTCGGATTTCATCGGGCCAGTCCGTAACGGTCATAAGCTGATCTTCTCCTGAAACTGAAGCAAATGACAGCCGATTCTCATCGGACTTGTCCCTCACGACGAAAACCGTCTACAACCCCCAAAGAAAAACAACAAATGGAGGCTTGGCTTGGCGATTAACGCGGCAACGGACACCATGATCGACCCTTTCGGGCGGGCGGTGAGCTATTTGCGCGTCTCGGTCACGGACCGGTGCGATTTTCGCTGCGTCTATTGCATGTCGGAAGACATGGCCTTTTTGCCCAAAAAAGATCTTCTGACACTTGAAGAACTTGATCGACTCTGCAGTGTTTTTATCGATAAAGGTGTGAAGAAGCTTCGTATCACGGGCGGCGAACCACTCGTGCGACGCGATATCATGATGTTGTTTCAATCACTTTCGAAAAAATTAGGTAATGGCCTTGAAGAACTGACTTTAACCACAAATGGCTCACAACTTGAGCGCTATGCGAATGAACTTGCAGCTTGTGGTGTGAAGCGGATCAATGTTTCACTTGATACGCTTGATCCTTCAAAATTCAGAGCGATCACAAGATGGGGCGATCTCGATCGCGTTCTTAATGGCATTAAGGCGGCGCAACGTGCGGGACTCTCGATCAAGATCAACGCGGTGGCATTGAAGGGTGTGAATGACACTGAAATCCATTCGCTGGTGCGCTGGTCACATGATGAAGGCATGGACATCACTTTCATTGAAGTGATGCCGATGGGCGATATTGAACCTGATCGCTATGACCAATATTGGCCGTTGACCGCAGTGAAGCAGCATATTGCCGAAAATTTCACGCTGACCGATATCGATCATCAAACCGGCGGGCCTGCGCGTTATGTTCGTGTCAATGAAACCGGTGGTCGCATCGGGTTCATCACACCTTTGACCCATAATTTTTGTGAAAGTTGTAATCGTGTAAGACTAACATGCACCGGCATGCTCTATATGTGTCTTGGACAAGATGACTCTGCTGATCTGAGAGCGCCTCTGCGCGCCTCTTCTTCGAATGATCTCGTCTCACGCGCCATCGACAATGCAATTTTACGCAAACCCAAAGGTCATGATTTTATTATTGATCGTGTCGGCGCGCGTCCTGCCGTTCAGCGACATATGAGTGTGACGGGTGGCTGATCAATGACAAAACCCTATGATGTCATTGTTGTCGGCGTTGGCGGCATGGGATCAGCCACGCTTTACGAATTGGCGCGACGTGGCAAACGTGTTCTCGGCATTGAACGTTATGATATTGGTCATGCAATGGGTTCATCGCATGGCGAAACGCGGATGATCCGACTCGCCTATTTCGAAGGCCAATCCTATGTTCCGATGGTGTTACGCGCCCATCACCTTTGGCAAGAATTAGGTAAAAAATTCAATACATCCTTGCTCGAAATCACAGGCACGCTCGACATCATCGAACCCGGACTTGATATTGTCGAGCGTGGTGAAGCGGCGTGCAAAAAATTTGATCTGCCTTACGAATTGCTTGATGCTGATGCGATTATGAAACGGCACAGCGCATTCGTTTTGCCGAAAGATTATCGCGGATTATTCCAGCCTGATGGCGGCTTTGTAATGAGCGATCGCGCGATCATGACATTAACAGCCGCTGCTGTTGATCTCGGAGCAGAACTTCATCCACGCGAGAAGGTGATTGATATCGAACCCCTTCAAAATGGAGGCGCACGCGTCAAAACTGATGCGGGGACCTATGAAGCGGGAAGCGTTGTGCTTTCACCCGGGCCATGGATTACAAAATTCATTCCGCATCTTACCGGGGTCGCGCAACCTTATCGTCAGGTCTTTGGGTGGTTTCGTCCGCTCAAGCCAGAACTCTTTTCGCGCGGACAATTTCCAAGTTTCACCTTGAAAATCCCTGAAGGCCATTACTATGGCTTTCCCCTTCATGGAAATCCGGGTCTGAAAGTTGGCGGACCGCATCATGGCCGTGAACCTTGTGACCCTGATACATTGATCCGCGAAAATCGCCCGAAAGATGAAGTTGGATTACGCGATTGTCTGTCGCGTTATTTACCTCAAGCGATGGGGCCCGCTCTTACCATTAAAACATGCATCTATACGATGACACCTGATGAGGATTTCATTATCGATCATTTACCGGGCGCCCCTCAAATCGTGATTGCCTCGCCCTGCTCGGGCCATGGATTTAAATTCGCGAGCGTGATGGGAGAAATTCTCTCCGACCTCTCTCTTGGCCAAACGCCCCCCTATGATCTTTCGCCTTTCCGGCTCGATCGATTTTCAACATCTATAAATTAGAGCCTTACTGAGTGACCAGCGTATCAACTCATAAATATGCGCGACATGCCCAACGCGGCATTCTCGCGATGATTTTTGGTGGTGCATTCTTCGTATTTAATGATGTGCTAGTGAAATTGGCGACGAGCACAATTCCAATCGGTCAACTTCTTCTGATCCGCGGCCTCTTCGCCATCACCCTTGTGATCGGTTTCATAACCGTAACCGGCAATCTGAAGAATATGAAAGCAGCGATCAAACCGATCGTTATTCTTCGTGCGACCTGCGAAGTGATGGTCACGCTCACTTACATCACCGCGATTGCGCAATTGCCGATTGGAGACATCACGTCGATCATGCAGGCGACGCCCATCATCATGACCATCCTCTGCGCAATATTGAGGATTGAACTCGTCGACTTTAAGAGATGGCTTGCTGTGTTAATCGGCTTTGCCGGTGTGCTTTTGATTACCCAACCGGGTGGTGCGAGCTTCACAGTCTATTCGCTCATTGCTTTAGCTTCTGCCACATTTGTCGCCATCCGCGATCTGATCACCCGACGCATCTCGAATGAAATACCACCGCAGATTGTCATTCTCACAACTACAATCTTTGCAACTTTCGGCGGTGTCATTCTCGGTGTTGGCGAAGAATGGCGCATGCCGACCGAAGTCGAGTTTGCTTATCTCGGCGGTGCCGCGCTTATGGTCTCCATCGGCAATGCCTTGATGGTGACGGCGTATCGGAATGCCGATATCGCCATACTCTCGCCCTTACGCTATCTCGTTGTCGTGTGGGCTGCCGGTACTGGAATTTTCATTTTCGGCGAAAGACCTGGCCTCGCCGCCATTATTGGCACAATTCTCGTTGTGGGGAGCGGCCTCTTTATGGGTTATCGGGAACAAAAAAGAAGCCGGCTTGCCCGCGGCATTGATCCACATCTGGGATGAATGCGTAACGCCTGACATGTCAGGTGGTCATAAATTTGTGGACCCGTTCCCCAAAAGATGATCAAAATACATGAGAGATATGCTAAATTGCATATCCACACCCGTAAAATATGACGGGAAGCAGCGCTTTGGGGGAAGCTATGCAGGGACTTTTGGCGTTAAGCCGTCTGATCGATACATCTATGATCCGTATTGGTAAAACAATCGCGTGGTTTATTTTTGTCGCGGTCGTGGTCTCAACAGTGAATGCGCTGATCCGCAAGATTTTTAACACATCATCGAACTCGTGGCTTGAATTGCAATGGCTTTTGTTCGGTTTTGTCTTTCTGCTGTGCTCACCGTGGACACTACTTTCAAACGAACATATCCGCATCGATATCATCAATTCGAAATTGCCAAGTCGTGTTCGCAGCTTCATTGAGCTTTTTGGTCATCTCTTTTTCCTCCTGCCTTTTGCTGTGATCATGGTTTTAACAGGCGGACCCTTTGCCTGGCGTTCGATCATTGGCAATGAACAATCAAGCAATGCGGGCGGCTTGCCGCTCTGGCCTGCAAAACTTTTGGTGCTTATCGGCTTTATCGCGCTTCTCATTCAAGCCCTCTCGGAAATCATCAAACGCATCGCGATTATGCGCGGTGATTTAGCCGAAACATTGAGCGGCGGCGGTCATCACGCATCAGCCGAAGCAGAAGCAGAAAGACTGCTTGCGCAAACTGATGCGCTAAAATCGTAATTTGAACTGACACTTCCACCCGCTAACAACGGACGAACCACAAATGACCGCTTTCATCATTCATAACATGGCGCCCATCATGTTCGCGTCACTCGTGGTGCTGTTGCTGCTGGGTTACCCGGTGGCCTTTTCACTCGCCGCGAATGGTCTCGTGTTTGGCTTGATTGGTGTCGAATTAGGGCTCTTTCACCCGAGCTTCTTGCAAGCGCTGCCTGAACGTGTTTTCGGTGTGATGAATAATGACACATTGCTCGCTATTCCGTTTTTCACTTTTATGGGTTTAGTCTTAGAGCGATCAGGGATGGCGGAAGATTTGCTCGATACGATTGGGCAGCTCTTTGGTCCCATTCGCGGTGGCCTGGCTTATGCGGTAATTTTCGTGGGCGCGCTCCTTGCGGCAACAACAGGTGTTGTGGCGGCCTCCGTGATCTCCATGGGCCTTATCTCACTACCCATCATGTTGCGTTATGGTTATGATCGTCGCTTAGCCTCTGGTGTGATTGCCGCTTCTGGAACACTCGCGCAAATCATTCCGCCCTCGCTTGTGTTGATCGTGATGGCCGATCAATTGGGCCGCTCCGTGGGTGACATGTATACGGGCGCTTTCATTCCGGGCCTCGTTCTTGCAGCTCTTTATGCAGGTTATGTTTTCATCGTGACAATGGTGAAGCCGGACGCCGCGCCTGGCCTTCCTCTTGAAGCGCAAACACTCGCGGATGCTGATGGCAAAGCGCGTCGCACCTCGCTTCTTGTTGTTGCAATCATGGCCGGTCTTGCTGGTTATTTTGCCATTCGCGAAACAGGCACATCCCCCGGGCCTGACTTTGTTGTTCTCACGATGTCGGTCGGCGTTGTGGTCGCTTTGGTGATTGCGGTGTTAAACCGCATCAGCGGATTAAATCTTCTCTCTCGCATGGCCGAGCAAACCATCTTCGTGATGGTTCCGCCGCTGGGTCTTATCTTCCTTGTGCTTGGAACAATCTTTATCGGCGTTGCGACACCGACCGAAGGGGGAGCAATGGGCGCAGCTGGCGCGATCATTCTCGCCTTGATGAAACGCCGCCTCTCTTTCGATTTGTTACGGCAGGCCACCGAGTCCACCGCGAAACTTTCTGCGTTCGTCTTGTTCATCCTGATCGGCGCACGCGTATTCTCGCTGACATTCTATGGTGTGAATGGTCACAAATGGGTTGAAGAACTTCTCGTCAATCTTCCAGGCGGGCAAGTCGGTTTCTTAATCTTCGTCAACGCCTTGATCTTTGTGCTCGCTTTCTTCCTCGACTTTTTTGAATTGGCCTTCATCGCGGTGCCGTTGATTGGCCCTGCCGCCGAAAGGCTCGGTATTGATCTGATTTGGTTTGGAGTCATTTTGGGCGTGAATATGCAAACTAGCTTCATGCATCCGCCCTTTGGCTTTGCGCTCTTCTTCTTACGCTCCGTTGCGCCAAAATCGAAATATATCGATAAGCTTACCAAGCGCAGTATGGAGCCGGTAACGACCGAGCAAATCTATTGGGGGGCTGTGCCCTTCGTGATCATTCAGTTGATCATGGTCGGCCTTGTGATTGCGTTCCCGCAAATGGTCATGCATTACAAGGATGGCGCGGTGATCATCGATGAGAAGAAAGCGATGGAACAATTCCAACTCGCACCTGCAACCGGCGATATGCCCGCCATTGACCTCTTGGCTCCGCCTAAAATTCAATAGCGGCTAAAGAGAACAAGAGACGCGATTTAACCTTTGACCCGCGTCTCGAGGCGAAAGCGGATGATGCGTAAAACTTGCGCGAGCGCGGTCAAGCGCTCCTCGGACTTTGTGCCGCCAACACGCATCTCAAAAGATTCCAGAATTTGAAATTTGGTAGCGCCTGACACGGCAAAGATAAACGGAAAGCCGAAGCGCGCACGGTAAAGATCATTTAATTGATGAAAGCGCTTGAACTCATCTTCGGTGAGACGATCAAGCCCTGCACCCTTTTGTTCGCGTCGGGATTCTTCAGCCAGATCGCCCGCCTTTGCAGCACGCCCAGCAAGATCGGGATGCGCTAAGATCAAGGCGTCTTGACTCGATTGGGGAGCCGTCAACACGCTTTGCTGAAACGCATCAACGAGTGAGTCATGAGACAAAAATGGACGCGAACTGACCGCGCCCTCAGCCACCCATGATGAATGCTCGGCAATATCACCAAATTGCGCAATAAATTCTTCCGGCGGCAGTGCGTTCACTTGTGCGAGCGTGAGAGGCTCAGTCATTGAGCGGCAATCCACGCGCCGAGCTTCGCGCGTTCTTCATCGGTCATGCCTGTTTCATTGCCGAGGGGCATCACCCGCCCATCAACAGCTTGCACAAGAATTTGTTGCGCATTTTTTCTGATATTTTCAATCGTATCGAGCATCACCGCTTTGGGCGGCTCTCCGCCTTTGAAACTTTCGTGAGTGGGTTGGGCTTGATGACACATTGTGCAATGTTTTGCCGTGATGGCGAGCACTTGCGCATCGCTGACTTTCTGCGAAACGGATTTTGTAGACGGCGCCGTCCACCAAATCGCAACCGCCAAAGCCAGAAGCGCCAAAGGTAAAGTCCAAAAGACTTTTGTCGCCGCATCACCCGCATCAACGCGATTAAAGAAATGCCGGATCATACCACCGGACAAAACAATCAACGCCACAACGAGCCATGAGGATGGGTGCGAATATAAAAACGGATAATGGTTTGACACCATCATCAACAAGACCGGCAAAGTCAGATAATTATTATGGAGTGAACGTTGCTTGCCAATCTTGCCATATTTCGGATCAGGTGTTTCGCCCGCAAGAAGCGCGGCTGTGACTTTCTTCTGATTGGGAATGATCACACGAAACACATTTGCCGCCATGATGGTGCCCACCATCGCGCCGACATGAATGAAGGCGCCGCGTCCTGAAAAGACATGCGAGAACCCGTAAGCCGCACCGGTGATCAAAATGAAAACAGCAAGCGCTAAATAACCTGTGTGTTCTCCAAGCGTTGACCGGCACAAAAGATCATAAACGATCCAACCGGCAAGAAGCGACAAGACCGAGATCACAATCGCCTTCGTGCCCGTCATCGCATAGATATTCGGATCAACAAGATAGACCGATGCGTTCCAATAATATTGCACAATCAGCAGTGCAAAGCCTGTCAAGAAGGTGAGATAGGCTTCCCATTTAAACCAATGCAAATCTGCGGGCAGACTTGGCGGCGCCACCAAATATTTTTCGACATGATAGAAGCCACCGCCATGAACAAGCCATGACGAACCAAAAACGCCCTTATTCATATTTTCGCGCGCACGCAGAGAATAATCGAGCCAGACGAAATGAAAGCTCGCTCCAATCCAGGCGATCCCCACAATGATATGAAACCATCTGATCGCAAGATTGATCCAGTCAAGCGCAAACGCGGTCATGATTGATCCTCAATAACGAATTTTATCAGGCTTTGCCGCCCATGCAGCAAAAGCAGCGCGCGCGTCATCACGGGGATGATGCTCCATCGGTAGGCTTCGAGCGGCAGGATCCTTTGGCACTTCATCATAGATGAAGGCATCATCAAAACCGATGGCTGCGGCTTCATCACGCGTATTCGCATAAACAATGCGTGAAACACGCGCCCAATAGGCGGATGCCAAACACATAGGGCAAGGCTCGCAGCTTGTATAAAGCGTGGCACCTTTCAACTCGAAATGACCAACCGCCGTGCAGGCGCGACGGATCGCACTCACCTCAGCGTGAGCCGTCGGATCATTCGAAGACGTCACCATATTCCAGCCTTCAGCGAGAATGACGCCGTCGCGCGCCACCAGCGCGCCGAAGGGACCGCCTTCATTCGCTTCCATACGTTCACGCGAAAGAGCAATTGCGCGCGCGAGAAATTTTTCGTCATCAGTCATCAACCACCTGCCTCAAAAAATTATTATGACGCTCTCAAATCATAGCCAATCGTTTTTCTTGTTTTTTATTTGGCTTGATGTCTAAATCAGTTTGCGCGGATTGCCGACGGATCAACAAATCAGCCGCGACAGACGCGGCTATGACAGCTGGATCTTTACCATAAAGAGAGGGCAACCCAATCGGACAAACCATCCGTGAAAGCGCGCTTAAGCTAACGCCACTCTGCCGCAAGCGCGAATGAAAACGCGCTCGTTTCGTTGATGAACCAATCAGGCCGATATATTCGAGATCATCACGTCGCAACGCGGCATCGACGAGAGCGAAATCCAGCGCGTGCGAATGAGTCATGATAAGACAATATGAGCGCTGGGGAAGTGCAGCGATCATTTTCACTGGATCTTCAATTTGCGATGCCGTGACATTGCGTGGAACCGCATCGGGGAAAATGCCTTCGCGTTCATCAATCCAAGTGACCTGGAAGGGCAATGATGCCAACGCAATCACAACCGCACGCCCGACATGGCCCGCGCCAAAGAGCGCCAAAGGCGTTAACTTCTCTGATTCAAGAGCTGCACGCCGTATCGCAATCTCACCACTCGTCTCTCTTGAAAAAATCGAAGTTTCAATTTCAACAGACCCGCCACAGCATTGACCCAAATCAGGACCAAGCGGATAGAGCTTTTGAAAATCACCAAGTTGACCAGAGGCCATAAATCTTATCGCGTCTTGAATAGCAGCATATTCAAATGCTCCGCCGCCAATCGTTCCGCTAATTGCACCCTCTTTCGTGACCATCATGCTCGCGCCCGCTTTTTGCGGCGTCGAGCCACGCGCGGCTTTAATCGTCACAAGCGCAACACGATCATCAATTACGAGCTGCTCACGAACGCGATCATAAAGGGCGTAGAGGGTCATTTTTTAAAACCCACCACCACCGCCAAGCGCTTGAACCGCTTTCAATATGCGCTCAGGCGTTGCTGGTGCATCAAGCGGGACTTGCGCCCCCGGTTTCAAAGATGAAATCGCATTCAAAATGGCTGAGAAAACAGAGATACCCAACATCAAGGGCGGTTCACCAACGGCCTTCGAGCGAAACACCGTATCTTCACGATTAGCGCCATCAAACAAACGCACATTGAAATGCTCAGGGATATCTGAGGCAACCGGAATTTTATAGGTCGAAGGCGCATGGGTACGCAGACGACCTTTCTGGTCATAGACAAGCTCTTCACTTGTGAGCCAGCCCATACCTTGCACAAAGGCGCCTTCGATCTGACCGATATCGAGAGCCGGGTTGAGTGAGCGCCCGACATCATGAAGAATATCCACACGCTCGAGCTTCATTTCACCTGTGAGCGTATCAATCGCGACTTCACTGCACGCCGCGCCATAAGCGAAATAATAGAAAGGACGACCGCGTGCCTGAGCACGGTCCCATTCAACTTTTGGCGTTTTATAATAACCCGCTTCCGAGAGATGAATACGGGCTTGATGCGCGGTCTTTGCCGCTTCGGCAAAAGATAGACGGTGATCGCCAACCAAGACATGATCATCAACGAAGTGAACGGCCTCAAGAGAGACGCCACGCGATGAAGCGAGAAATTCCGCTATGCGCTTCTTGATCGCGCGGGCAGCAATCAAGGCCGCCATGCCGTTCAAATCAGAACCAGATGAAGCGGCAGTTGGGGAAGAATTCGGAACCTTGCCGGTTGTCGTCGCCGTAATCCGAACGCGGTCGATAGAGACGCCGAATTCATCAGCCACAATTTGCGCAACCTTTTGGAAGAGGCCCTGCCCCATTTCCGTTCCGCCATGATTGAGATGGACGGAGCCATCCGAATAAACATGAACAAGTGCGCCCGCTTGGTTGAGTTGGGTAAGCGTAAAGGCAATACCAAATTTCAACGGTGTGAGGGCGAGCCCACGACGGATCAAGGGTGAGTCTTGATTAAACGCATCAATCGCTTTGCGTCTCTCGCGATAATTCGAGTCGGTTTCGAGCTGTTCAATCAACGCCTGACCGATATCGAAATCTTCAACGGGCATACCATAGGGCGTCACCGCCCCCTCAGGCCGATAGAGATTTTCTTTTCTGATATCGAGCGGATCACGACCCGTAGCGCTTGCGATAGCATCGATGATGCGTTCAATCGCCAAGATCCCTTGTGGCCCGCCGAACCCGCGAAATGCGGTATTAGAAACTGTATTCGTCTTCAACCGGCGCGAAGAGATGTTTACGACCGGCATGAAATACGCGTTGTCGGAATGAAACATCGCGCGATCAACAACGCCTTGACTGAGATCTGCTGAATAGCCACATCGCGCGAGAAGCGAAAGATCGACGCCTTTGATGTGACCCGCCTCATTGGTACCGATTTTCCAATCAACACGAAATTCGTGACGCTTGCCGGTCATCATCATGTCATCATCACGATCAAGTCTGATCTTACAAGGCTTGCCGGTGATCCGTGCAGCAAGGGCCGCAATTGCTGCCCATTGCGAAGCTTGACTTTCTTTGCCACCAAAACCACCACCCATACGACGCACTTCGCAGGTCACGAAGGCATCGGGCACCCCCAGAATACGCGCGACAACATGCTGAACTTCAGTTGGATGTTGCGTTGACGAATAGACATGCATCTCCTGCCCTTCACCGGGCAATGCGAGGGCCACTTGCCCTTCAAGATAGAAATGCTCTTGTCCACCAATGTTAAAAGAGCCTTCAAGCTGAAGCGGCGACGAAGAGAACGCCTCAGCCACATCACCGCGACCAAAAGCATAATCAGGCAAAACAGTTTCATTGCGCTCAAGCGCATCCTCAACGGTGACAGAAGGCTTTTCTTGTTCGATGACCGTCTTCACCAAGCGAACGGCGCGACGCGCTGCATCGCGCGAATGCGCAACAACAGCAAATAAAGCTTGGCCAACAAATTCAACTCGATCCGATGCGAACATTGGATCATCGCCCATCGCGGGTGAGACATCATTCTTGCCAGGAATATCCGATGCCGTGATCACGGCGACAACGCCGGGTGCGGCGCGCACGTCACGAACATCAAGCGATATGATCTTGCCGCGCGCGACCGGTGAGCCACCGAGCGCGATATGTAAAATACCTTCGGGCTCGGGAAGATCATCAATGTAAAGCGCTCGGCCACTCACATGCCGTTCAGCTGAGTCATGCGGAAGAGCTTGACCTTGATAACGCGTGACGGGGTCATTCAGCGGCATGACTTGCCTCGCGATGCGCAAAGATACGTGTGGTGGTTGAGGGCACGCCCGCAATCTCTGCCAAGGCTTTGATCACAAGATTACGTGCGACGCGCATGCGATATTCAGCAGAGGCACGATGATCGGACAGAGGCTCAAAGTCCCGTTCGATCGCTTCAGCACCAGCGCGCCAGGTGGCAATGTCTTTTATCGATGCCCCGATAATCGCGCGCTCCGCGTTATGCGCGCGCTTCGGAATACCCGCCATGCCTCCAAAGGCAATTCGCGCTTCGGTGACGACATCGCCCTTAACAGTCACTTTAAATGCGCCCATCACAGCTGAGATATCTTCGTCGCGGCGCTTCGTCACTTTGAACACGCGAATATGATCATCGGGACCAGGCTTTTGAATCGTGACGCGGCGCAGATATTCCTGGGGCTCACGGTTCTGCTTGCGATAAGCAATAAAGAATTCTTCAAGTGGTAATTTACGGCTGGAGAATCCTTCGCGCAATTCAAGCACCGCCCCTAATGCAATAAACACCGGCGGCCAATCGCCTATCGGCGAACCATTGGCAATATTACCAACAACGGTACCAGACATCCGCACTTGCGTTGATCCGAAGCGACGCCCGAGTTCAGCAATATCGGGATCAATCGCCGCCAAACGTGGCAAGGCCTGTTGATGCGTGATCGACGCCCCAATCGTCAAACTCGTTTCCGTTTCTTCAATCGTGGCTAAGGAACGAATACGTCCAAGCCAAATGATTTTCTTAAGATCTTGGAGACCTTTGGTAATCCACAGACCTATATCAGTCGCGCCGGCAACCAAAGTCGCATCAGGATACCCCTTCAACAAAAACGCGAGTGACGCCTCACTTCCGGGTGCGGCGAAGAAGGCATCATCATTGCCGACAAACACATCTTCACCTGCTTTGAAATTGGCAAGCTCAGCAAGCGTGGCGCTTTCACGCGCATCAAAGTGATCAGGCTTTGGATTAACACAGCGATCAAGCGCCGCTTCAACAATTGGCTTATAGCCAGTGCAGCGGCAGAGATTGCCCGCCAGCGCATCATTGACAACATCACGATCAATTTTTTCATGTTGCGCATGTGAGAGCGCGAAAAGACTCATCACGATACCGGGCGTGCAATAACCGCATTGAGAGCCATGCCGCTCAACCATAGCGTCTTGAATGGGATGAAGACCTTTCGACGTTTCAAGGTCTTCAACCGTGATGACTTCGGCGCCATCCGCTTGACCCAAAAGCAAAATGCAAGCATTCACCGGCTCATAAACAAGGCGACCATGACGCTCGCGCGCAAGCACAACAGTACAGGCACCGCAATCACCTTCAGCGCAGCCTTCCTTTGTTCCCGTTGAACGTTCGGACAGACGTATCCACTCAAGCAATGTCATGCGCGGATCGGCATTGCTGACATCAATGCGCTGACCCCGTCTTAAAAAACTGATGGTTGAACGCGACATCGCTCAGCTCCCGCGATAGGTCGAGAAACCATAAGGAGAAACGAGCAGAGGCACGTGATAATGACGCCGCTCGGAAATGCCGAAACGGATCGGCACCACATCGAGAAATGCAGGCTCGGGCAAAATGATCCCGCGCGCGCGGAAATAATCCCCCGCAGCAAAACTTAATTCATAAATGCCGAACTGAAAGTCATCGCCCTCAAGCAGGGGCGCATCTGCGCGGCCATCCGCATTGGTGCGAATGGATTTCAAAACGCGACCATCCGAGAGGCGGGTCAAAGTGACTGCAAGGCCGTGGGCCGGACAGCCATGGGCGGTATCGAGAACATGAGTCGTCAGTTTCATGACTTGATCATGCCTCAATTTTTAACCTGAAAGAAGGGGAATAATCCGCAAAACGCGGCTGCCTGGCCTAATTTCGGGGCGAATGGAAGCGATAATCGGTGATTTGCCGATAGGTCTGTGCCGGTCGCAACACCGGATCGCCAAAATGGGCCCGATTGGGACTATCTGGCGGACGCTGCGGCTCGAGGCAAAAGCCAGCCCGGGCCGTTAGCCGCTTCATGCCGATCCCTGGCACGGGGACGTTCAAATTTTTAGCATCGTAGAATTGGATGCAGGGCTCCGAGGTCCACACTTCAAGGCTCAGTCCATTACGACTTGATTTGACGGTGGCGGCGCGGTTCAACGCTCCAGAATTCTGTCTCAGCATGAAATTTTGATCATAATGAAACACGCCGCCTTCAGCGCTTTGATACCAGATGGGGCGAAGCGTTCTGAAATCATAAGGCGTGTCGGTGACTTGCCGAATTTCACCCGTTGGAATGAGTTCCGGATCAAGCGTCGTGATGAAATCTGACTCAATTTGTAATTGATGATCGAGAATATCTTCGGATCCATCAAGATTGAAATAAGAATGTAAGGCGAGATTGATGATCGTTGGTCGATCCGTCATCGCCATGATCTCAGTCCTCAAGGTGAGATCATCAACAAAGCGATAGGTCAGCGTTGTCGTTAATTGACCCGGATATCCGCCATCGCCATCACGCGAAACAAGAGCCAGGGTCACAGAAGATTCGTCATAAGCGGCCACTTGCCATGGACGTTGTCCAAACCCCGCCGAGCCACCATGAAGATTATGTTTTCCAAGAAAATTCTTCTCTAATTGATAGGCCTCTCCATCAATCGAAAATTTTCCGTCCCGAATGCGATTGGCATAACGTCCCGCCAATGCGCCCAGATGCGGCGAATATTTGATATAATCTTCAAGCTTTTCGAGGCCCAAAACAACACGCTGCTTTTCCCCGCGCACGGGAACGACAAAATCACGAATGACGGCGCCCCAATTCAAAATGAGCGCTTCAGCGCCCGCTTTCGAGCGGATGCCTATTTCATAAATTGGTTCGTCACCAATCTGACCGAAAAGACGTCGTGCCATTTTATTTTTTGACCTTTAATGAATTACCAGCTGCCAATATTAGGCATCGAAGTCCATGGCTCCTCAAGCGGCAAAGCATCGCCCCGCTGCAGAAGTTCGACAGAAATACCATCAGGTGATTTTATAAAGGCCATGCGACCATCACGCGGGGGACGATTGATCAACACGCCTTTATCCATCAACATTTTGCAGTATTCATAGATGTTATCGACGCGGTATGCGAGATGACCAAAATTACGACCACCGCCATATTCATGCTCATCCCAATTATAAGTGAGCTCAATTGTGGGTGATGTTGTGGCTGCGAAACGCTCTTTATCACCGGGCGCGATGAGAAACACCAAAGTGAAACGCCCTTTTTCATTTTCGCTCCGCCTCACTTCAATAAGGCCCATTTTGTTACAATAGAAATCGAGCGCTTGCTCGAGATTCCCCACTCGCACCATTGTGTGCAAATATTCCATCATATACGTCTCTCCCACCGAGATTCGGACTTGATCATTATGCATGCAAGAGTGACGAAAAGGCTTGAGAGGCGCAACCCCGAAACGGCTGATTTAAGCACCAAATCACCCGGAATTGACCTCTCGCGGTAAAGCGACTAGTCCGGCTACAGTCGGCCCGTGGGACACAACCCGCTTTCGGAACCTTCATGTCAAACGCAAAAGAAAAAGCGGCGCTATCCTCTATTCTCGCGAGCGTCGTCATTACCATCGGCAAGGGCGGCGCGGGCCTCGCAACCGGATCACTGGCGCTGATCTCGGATGCCGCGCATAGCCTGCTCGATGTTGCGGCCACAACCATGACATGGCTCGCGATCCGCGCGGCGGCAAAACCCGCTGACGAAGAACATCATTATGGCCATGGAAAAATTGAATCGATCGCCGCCCTCGCGGAAACGGCCTTTCTGTTTCTCCTCTCCGGGGCAGTGGCCGTTGAAGGCGTAAGACGGCTTTGGCAAGACACGGCCACAATTGAAATCCACTGGGCTGCCATTGCGGTACTTTTAGTTTCAATTGCCATCGATGCATGGCGTTGGATCACGTTGAACCGTGTGGCAAAAGAAACGGGCAGCGAGGCGCTCGCCGCTGACGCGCTTCACTTTTCATCGGACCTCATTAATTCCGTCATGGTGCTTTTAGCCTTTGGCGCTGCGGCACTCGGTTATCCCGAAGCTGATGCGCTTGTAGCACTCGGCGTGTCTGTCTTCATCGCGATCGCCGGATATCGACTTGCACGACGTACGCTTGATACTTTGCTTGATGCCGCACCTGCCGGAATGACGCTCACGATCCGAGAGTTGCTTAATGATGTCCCCGGTGTCGTAGCGATTGATGATTTAAGGCTTCGGCGCGCGGGGACCGACCTTTTTGTTGAAGTTGCAATCGCAGTTGCGCGCACAATGCCGCTTGATCGGCTGACCCATGTCAAAGAGATGATTTCAGCCAAAATTAATAACGTGTTCAATGATGCGCGCGTAACGGTTTCAGCAACGCCGCGTGCGCTCGATGAAGAAACAATTCTCGAACGCGTTCTTTTGATTGCCGCAAAGCGCCGTGTTCCTGTCCATCACGTGACCGTCCAAAATCTTGCTGATCGCTTGTCTGTCAGTCTTGATCTCGAAGTTGACGGACATCTTACGCTCGGCGAAGCGCATTCGATTGCTAGTCAACTTGAATTTGCCATTCAAGAAGAACTAGGCCCAACAACTGAAGTTGAGACCCACATCGAACCACTCGTTGTTTCGAGTCTCACCGGAAAAGATTCTGACGAAGTTACCCGCACACATATTGCAGACGCCTTGGTCCGCCATGCAGCAGCCATTGGAGAAATCACCGACATCCATAGCGTGCGTGTTCGCGAAACCGGACATGGGCTGATTGTCAATTATCATTGCCGGGTGGCCCCTGAACGGGATGTGACAAGCGTACACGAATTGGTAGATCGCTTGGAGCATGATTTAAAGAGTGAAATCAAAAATATCCTGCGAATCGTGAGCCATACGGAACCGGTCCGGCCTGCAAATTCATAAGAGCAGCTGTTCATCGGGCTTATCTCGACGACTCCGAATTTCCTGCTATAGTTGTCAAAATCATTTTAAATGAGTGAAAATCCATGCGCGCCGACCAAACGCCGACTATTCGTCTCAAAGATTATAGCGCCCCTGATTGGCGCATTGAAAGCGTCAGTCTCGATATAACACTCGACGATCATCGGACTCGTGTTGTTGCCAGAAGTGTTTTTGTTCCCGCTTCAGATATCGCAGCGCCTCTTATTCTTGATGGCGATGAATTGGTCTTAGAATCAATTGCTCTTGATGACGTTGTTCTGTCACCCAACGCCTATAAGATAGACGCTTCGACATTAACAATTCTCTCTCCGCCCGCCCGGCGATTTACACTCACCGTCACGACACGTTTGGACCCCGCGGCAAATACAAAATTGATGGGACTCTATCGCTCATCGGGCAATTACTGCACCCAATGTGAGGCCGAAGGTTTCCGAAGGATTACCTATTTTCTTGATCGCCCCGACATTATGTCCGTTTATACGACACGTCTCGTTGCCAAGAAATCGGAAGCGCCAATTTTGCTTGGTAATGGCAATAGAGTTGAAGAAGGCGATCTTGAGGATGGTTGGCATTATGCTGTCTGGCATGATCCGCATCCTAAGCCTTCATATCTGTTTGCGCTGGTCGGCGGGCGTTTGGGCAAAGTGGGCGGGCATTTTATCACGCAATCCGGCCGTAAAGTGGATTTGGGTATTTATGTTGAAGTCGGCAAAGAAAATCGCGCGGCCTATGCACTCGATGCTCTCATTCGTTCGATGAAATGGGATGAAGAGGTTTTCGGTTGCGAATATGATTTGGATGTTTTTAACATCGTCGCCGTATCTGATTTCAATATGGGCGCGATGGAGAATAAAGGCCTAAATATCTTCAATGATAAATATGTTCTTGCGAGTCCTGAAAGCGCGACAGACACTGATTATCTGAATATCGAAGCCATTATCGCGCATGAATATTTCCATAACTGGACCGGCAATCGGATAACTTGTCGGGATTGGTTTCAGCTCTGTTTGAAAGAAGGATTGACGGTTTTCCGTGATCAGGAATTCACGTCCGATCAACGCTCACGTGCGGTTAAACGCATTGCTGATGTGAGAAATCTGAGAGCCCAGCAATTTGTTGAGGACAGCGGCCCACTCGCCCATCCTGTGCGCCCGAATGAATATCGCGAGATCAATAATTTCTACACACCCACCGTCTATGAGAAGGGTGCAGAGCTCATACGAATGTTGAAGTGCCTAATTGGCTCAGATCAATTTAAACAGGGAATGGAAATTTATCTTTCTCGTTGCGACGGAACGGCAGCAACGATTGAAGATTTTATCGCCTGTTTTGAAGAGGCCAGCAGACAATCTCTCGCCCATTTTTCAAAATGGTATCAACAGGCCGGCACACCTCATGTCACGATTCTTGAGACATTCGATGAGTCTACCGGTCAATGGATGATTAAATTTTCGCAATCCATCGCTCCAACACCGGGACAACCCACAAAAGAACCAGTTGTTATTCCGATCGCGCTCGGCTTTCTCGATAATCAGGGTCAAGAGCTTACGTTGTCACCGCGCGAAGTGACACTTGCCCATGGGGTCTATGTCTTGAAAGACAGCGAGGGACACCTTGTCTTTGATGGGCTAAAGGCCAAGCCAATCTTGTCGGCTTTTCGAGAATTCTCCGCGCCGGTGGTCGTACATCACAACACAAATGAAGCCGAAAATCTTATCCGGTTAGCACATGACAGCGATCCATTTAATCGCTGGCAAGCGGCGCAAAACATTGCAACGAGGATTTTAAAGTCAAGTGTCGAAGATCTGCGCGGCGGAAAGAACTTTAAGCCTCAACCTTCTTTTGCTGAGGCACTAGAGGCCGTGATACGAGGAAGCGATCACGCTTTTATCGCTCAAATTCTAACGATTCCGTCTGAGTCGGACATCGCTCGGGAGATCGGAAAAGATATTGACCCAGATGCTATTCGCGATGCGCGATTGGCGCTGCGAAAGTCATTAGGCGAGACTCTTTTGAGCCCCTTGCAATCCTTAATCGAGTCTCTGTCGACCAAGGAAAGCTATACACCGGATGCGAAAAGCGCCGGACGCCGTGCCTTGAGATTGATAGCGCTTGACCTACTGTCCTGTGGCCGTCCGGATATCGGCTTATCGATCACGGAGCACCTTTATCGTGATGCCGACAATATGACCGATCGCTTTGGCGCTCTGTCCATTCTTGCGCAGCATCGCGGGGCGGCGCGCGAGGCGGCCCTTGATGATTTTGCCCACCGATTTGAGATGGATCCGCTTATTCTGGATAAATGGTTCGCGCTGCAAGCGTCCATCCCTGAATCGGAAACCTTGGATCGCGTGAAGAATTTGATGGGCCATAAAGGGTTCTCGAAATCTAATCCAAATCGCTTGCGAGCGCTTGTCGGTTCTTTCGCGATGGCCAATCCATCACAATTTCATCGCGCTGATGGCGCTGGTCATGAGTTTGTAGCCGACATCGTCATTGAGACGGATCGCTCCAATCCTCAAGTGGCCGCACGCCTCTTAGGCGCATTCAAGTCCTGGCGTTCACTCGAATCAAAGAGGCGCGTTTTTGCAAAAAACGCACTCGAACACATTGCGGCACAAGAAAATCTATCAACCGACGTCGCCGACATCGTCACCCGCTCCTTGGCCGCCGAGTCATAAAAAGATTCAGTTTCAACGACTTGGCACGACCGGACGTTGCAGCGTCAAAAAAAATCTATCAATACTTTGTTAAGGTCTGGACAAATCACCGCGTCACGATTCAGATGCAGGTGATTCGGGCGGCTGGGGGCAGCAAGCGCCGAAGATTACGGGTCGGAAGCCGAAGGGTTTAACGATGGCGCACAATAACGTGGCCAGCGCACGATTTCGTGCTGGCACAATTCAAGGACTCGCTCGGTCGCTTGTCAGCCCGACTTATAATCGCGCGCTGATGCTTGAGCCGATGCTGAGACGTCTCATTCCCCTCTTCATCGTAATTTGCCTTTCGGCATTAGGATTTGGGATCTATCATCACGTCATCACCTCACGTGCCGAGGCCATCAACGCGATTGCCGATGAGCTGGATCTCTCTGTAACCCTCCTGCGGGCAGAAATTTCAAACCAACATATTGAAAAAGGCGATACAGCCGCTCCGAATTGGCAAGCGCTGCTGATGCAGGTTTCAGCAACTAACAATCGTTCCATAAATCATTACATAGCATTGAGTGATGAGTCTGGATTGATCCGCGCCACGTTGCCTGCGGATCTCGCCCCTGCTCTAATTCCACTTGCTCCTGTCGCAAATAATGGAGCCAATGGTCGCGCGCTCTCACACATAATCTTAACAGATCAACGCGAAGCGCTCGTTGCAACGGCGCGGCTTCATGCGCCTTATGGCGAAGTGATTATGATCGCGCCACTCGATATCGCGCTTGCTGACTGGTCCCATGATTTGATGCAACAGGCGGGGATCCTGGCCGGCGCAATCACACTTATTCTTATGCTTTCTGTTGCGTGGTATGGTCAGGCTTGGCGTGCACGTCAATCAGATGCCATTCTTGCCAATGTAAAAGATCGCCTAGATCTCGCGCTCAACCGCGGCCGTTGTGGCTTGTGGGACTGGGACATCGCACGCGGGACCATTTTCTGGTCTGATTCAATGTATGATATCTTAGGCTATAAGCGCCACGCCGAATTCATGTCATTCGGTGAGGTGAATGCGCTTGTTCACCCCGATGACAGCGATTTATTTGAACTTGCCGATCGGCTCGCGGCGGATCGTGTTGATACAGTCGACCAAGCCTTCAGAATTCGTGCAGCCAATGGTGAGTGGGTGTGGATTCGCACTCGTGCAGAACTTGTTCATGATGGCAAAGGCCGCGAACAACATTTGATTGGGATCGCCGTTGATATCAGCGAGCAACGTCGGGTTGCTGCAGAATCTGCGACCGCTGATCTGCGTTTGCGTGACGCCATTGAAAGTCTCGGTGAGGCTTTTGTACTCTGGGACGCTGATAAAAATCTGGTGCTCTGCAATTCGAAATTTCGGGATATTCACGGGCTACCGCTGCATCTTGTTCAACGCGGAACGCCCTATGAACGGCTGCAACCCTGGCTTCATCACGCCTATCCTGTCACAGAGACCGATATCGATGAATCCGGAATGACTCGCGCGCAGTCCTATGAAGTAATGATTGCGGATGGACGGTGGTTGCAAGTAAATGAGCGCCGCACAAAGGATGGTGGTTTTGTCTCTGTTGGCACAGATATCACCGCGCTCAAAACGGAAGAACAGCGCTTTCTTGAATCAGAAAGGAAGCTTACGGCAACAATTTCCGACTTACGTCGCTCGCGTCTCGCTCTTGAAACGCAAGCCGAGCAATTAACACAATTGGCCGAGCGCTATCTCGAACAAAAAGCGGAAGCCGAAACGGCCAATCGCGCGAAAAGTGAATTCTTGGCAAAGATGAGCCACGAATTGCGTACACCACTCAATGCCATTCTCGGCTTCTCCGAAATTATGGAGACCGAACTTTATGGCACTCTTGGTCATCCAAAATACAAGGATTACTGCCACGATATCACACGCAGCGGTCAATCGCTCCTAACCATCATCGCCGATATTCTCGACATGGCAGAGCTCGAAGCTGGGAAGATCCGCATCGATAAAAAACTTATGGTTTTAAGCGATGCAGCACGTGAGACTGTCGAAGCGATGCGAAGTGCTGCAGAAGAAAAAGGGTTAAAACTTCATGCTAATTTTTCGGATCACAGTCCCCTTCTCGCTGATCGCCGGGCAATCTCGCGTATCCTTTCGCATCTTCTTTCAAACGCCATCAAATTTACACCAGAAGGTGGTCGTATCTCGATCTCAACCCGTGAGGTATCAGGTGCGATCAATCTTTATGTTGAAGATACGGGAATTGGGATTCCGAAAGACGCACTTTCGAAATTGGGACGACCTTTTGAATGGGTTGATCTTGATGCGCGCCAACCGACCGAAGGCGCGGGGTTGGGACTTGCCATCGCCCGTTCATTTGCCGAATTGCATGGCGGCACTTTGACAATTCGCTCAACAGAAGGTTCAGGAACAACAGTGCTTGTCCGCTTTCCTATTCGTGCAGGCCCCCCGCTCGAAGAAGCGGCATGAGTGAAGCAAACGACTCGCTGGCCATTAAGACTCAGCGAGTCTTTTTTTGACGACTTCACCAACCTTCACGCGCAACTCAGCAAAATGAAGCTCAAGCATTTTGAAATCCGGTAACCCAGTAAGTGTGGCCAATCTTTTTAATAAGGCCCGATCGGCTTTACTTGGGCTGAAATCACCGCTGACCATAGCACGAAGCCATTGCATCATATCGCGCATCAGCGAATAGGCTTTGATCAGGGGATTTATGTCTTTTGCCGGCATCAAGCCAAGACGTTTTGCATTTAAGAGAATCGTTGTGGTTTCTGAAGCGATTAAATCCGAATGAGCAGCGCCCTCTTCAAGCACAAGAGCTTGCGCGACAAACTCGATATCCATTAACCCGCCGGCAACATGTTTAAAATCCCAAGGGTCGCTGTTACCCTTTTCACGCGCAAGAAGTTCACGCATTTCGCGCGTCCCCCTGCGAATGGTTTTAAGGTCGCGCGGCTTCGTGAGAATCTTTCGTAAAGCCTTGCTCACTTCATTCATGAAGAATGTATCACCAGCCACTGGCCGGGCGCGAACAAGCGCTAAATGTTCCCAAAGATCGGCTTCATCACCAAAATGATAATCAAGAAATCCTTTATATTGCGTCGCCGCGGGCCCTTTATTTCCTGAGGGTCGTAGCCGCATATCGACGGCATAAAGCGTTCCCCTTCGCGTTGGCACCGTTAAGGCGCTTATCAATCTCTGCGTCAATCGGCCAAAATAGACGGTCGGATCCAAGGGGCGCGGCCCATCGCTCTCAACACAATCCGGATCAAAATCATAAAGAACAACGAGATCGAGATCCGAGGTCGCTGTCATTTCGCGCGATCCTAAACGGCCCATGCCGAGAACAGCAAGGCGACCACCTTTCACAAATCCATGATCACGACTAAAGCGGCGATGAACATCATCAAGCGTAATGCGAATAAGTCCTTCGGCAATCGCGGCAAAAGCGCTGCCTGCTTGTTCGGGTGATAATACGCCTGACAACATACGCACGCTCACCAAAAACATTTCATGCTGTCCCGTTTCACGAAGTCGATCAAGAAAATCTTCCGCAAGATCGCTTTCACCAATCGAGGCTTTCATGCGTTCCATGAGAAGCGGCAATTCAGGAAAAGGTTCGATGAAAGCCGGATCAATAATCGCATCAAGAAGATGCGGTCTAATAGCAACAATATCGGCAAGACGAGGCGCCGAACCAAGAATGTCAGAGAAAAGCGCGAGAATGGGGCGATGTTCCCGCAAGATCGAAAAGAGTTCAACGGCTGCTGACATGCCCCCAAGGACACGATCAAATCCTGCAAGAGCTGCGTCAGGATCGGCCGTTTTTCCGAAAGCTGAAAGAAGAGCCGGAATAAGCTCCGTTAACACTTCACGCGCGCGCGCGCTGGTGACAGCAGAGCGACGTCCAAAATGCCAACCTCGAACTGTTTCGGTTACTTTTTCGGGCTCTGTGAAGCCCATACGGCGAAGAGTTTCAATGGTTTCAGGATCATCAGTTGTACCTGTGAATACGAGACTGCCTTCACGTGCCGCAAGATCCGCGCCCTCTTCAAATAATTGTGCGTAATGACTTTCAACTTTCTTTGCTTGTGCAATTAAGACTTTTGAAAATGCGGCTTCATTTGAATATCCGCAGAAGAGAGAAAATCTTTTGAGCGTTTCAGAATCGCTCGGTAATCTTTGCGTTTGCTCGTCATTGATCATCTGTAGGCGGTGTTCGATACGCCTTAAGAATTGATAGGCTTCATTAAGATCATCCCGCGCCGTATCCGAGATCCATTTCTCATGAGCCAAGACGCCAAGCATATCGAGCGTGCGACGACCTCGAAGCGCTGTACGACGCCCGCCAAAAACAAGTTGTTGGGTTTGCACAAAAAATTCTATTTCACGAATGCCGCCGCGACCTAATTTGATGTCATGGCCAGCAACCGCAATGGTCTCATGCCCGCGCACCGCATGGATTTGCCGTTTCATCGCATGAATATCGGCAATGGCCGCAAAGTCGAAATATTTACGCCAGATAAAAGGAGACAGATCTGAAAGAAAAGCTGCCCCAATCGCAAGATCACCAGCCACAGGCCGTGCTTTGATTAGAGCCGCGCGCTCCCAATTTTGTCCGACGCTCTCATAATAAGCAAAGGCCGAATTGACTGAAATTGCAACGGGCGTTGAACCGGGATCAGGTCGCAATCGAAGATCGACTCGGAAGACATAGCCCTCTGCGGTTGACTCATCAATCAAGCGGACAATGCCCTTCACGAGTTTGACAAAGAACGGACTGGGCTCAACACCTTCAGCTAAATTGGCCCCTGCAGGATCGTAAAGAACGATGATATCAATGTCAGAGGAATAATTAAGCTCACGCGCACCATGTTTTCCGAGCGCTAAGATCACGACACCCTTGGGCTGATCACGATCAAATGAACTGATTCTTCCTAAAAGAGCTTCTTCTGCAAGAAGAAACGATAGCGCCGCTTTAAGACTTGCGTCTGCAAAATCGGAAAGCGCCTCGGTTACCCGAATGACATCCCACACCCCACCAAGATCACATAAGGCAATTAATAAAGCAGCTTCTTGTTTGATATGCCTTAAAGCGCGCTTGATCGCAGCCTCATCGCCTGCAGTTGTGATCGTACATTGACCACAGGACGATATGAGTTCTGAAAAGTAAAAATCAGGATCGCTTTCAACAATCCGCAAAAGACGTTTAGGATTGCGTTGGATCAACCGCCAAAGATAGGGTGAGTGGCCTGCAACGGCGACGAGTAATTCATGGAATTTAGGATATTGATCGATTAATAGTGCGAGCCGCTCAAACTCCGGCTCTTCTTTCGAAGATATCAAATGCTCAATATGATTTTGCGCGGCTTTCCGATCAACCGGCTTCGGCGCGGCCTTAATCTGCTCAACTAAAGACAAACCCATCATTGTTCCCGTCTGGGCAATGAAAAGACAACGCGTAAACCCGGAGCATTATCTTCTAATGTTAATGTCCCATTATGAAGGCGTGCAATCGCAACGGCAAGCGATAGACCAAGACCCGAGCCCGGTCTTGTTCGAGATGTTTCGAGGCGAACAAATCGATCAAGAACCCGACCGCGATCTTTTTCGGCAATGCCGGGACCACGATCCGCTACGGACAACTCAATGCTGGTTGCCTTTTCTTTAACACCAACCACAATCTCATTTTTATTCTCGACAGAATGATCCCCACCGACTGAATATTTTATCGCATTGTCTATGAGATTGGCGAGCGCCTGACTTAATAATTCACGCGATCCTTTGATATCGCATCGTCTTTCTGCGTTCACATGCAAGATGAATCCCGCTTCTTCTGCAAGCGGTTCATAAAGCTCAGCGACGTCATGAGCGATCGCGGTGAGATCAAGCGTCTCTCCTTTATCAAGAGCGCCCCCGGCTTCTGCCCGCGCGATCATCAAAAGCGCATTGAAGAGTTTGATCAGTCCGTCAGCCTCGTCAATTACATGATCGAGTGCCACACGCAATTCATCAACGGAATTTGATGATCGGAGCGCTTCTTCAGCACTATTCCGCAATCTTGTGAGAGGCGTTTTCAAATCATGCGCGATATTGTCAGAAACTTCCTTAAGCCCCTTCATCAATTCCTGAATGCGCTCGAGCATCATATTCAGACTTTGCGCGAGGCGGTCAAGTTCATCACCGGTGCCCGCAACTGTGAGACGCCCTGAAAAATCGCCTGCCATAATGAGACGCGTTGTTTCGGTCATTTGATCGATGCGAATCATGACGCGCCGCGCAACAAAAACACTGCCTGCGACGGCGAGCGCTAAGACGAAAAGGATCGACCATCCGCCCGTACGCCATATGACCGATCGAAACCGATCTGTTTCAGCAAGATCGCGACCAACCATCAAACGAAAACCACCGGGCAAAATAATTGTTTCTACCAGTGCCCTGTGCGGCCGGGGCTCGCCATCTTCGATAACACGATAAAATAATTCGTAAGTGCCTGCCTCCAGGAGGCCGTCACTTTCCACGCTCATAATATTGCCGGCAAGTGTTTCACCTGCAGCCGAAGTCACAAGATAGAGCGATGATCCAGGTTGCTGCGAACGTCTTTCAATAAGACGCACAAGGCGAACAACACCACCCGAATTATATTGTGCAAGAAGGCCTTTGATTTCCTCACCCACAGTGATGCTAACTTGTTCATCAAGCAATCTTTGTGCTCGAAAGCCAACATAAAAGAGAATCGTAACGGCAAACACCGTGAAAATCAGCAAAATGCCGATGGCAAGTTTAAACGCTGTTGTACGAAAAAGCCTACCTATTCGTTTCACGGATCGTATATCCCGCACCACGTACTGTATGAATTAACTGAACGACATGTCCCTTATCAATTTTCGACCGCAGACGTGAAACATGAACATCAATGACATTAGTCTGCGGATCAAAATGATAGTCCCACACTTGTTCGAGAAGCATGGTCCGCGTCACCACCTGTCCTGCATGTCGCATAAGATATTCAAGTAACCGGAATTCGCGCGGTTGTAGTTCAATTTCAACTCCAGCCCGCGTGACGCGGTGCGAAAGTCGATCAAGTTCCAGATCGGCGACACGGAAAATTGTTTCTTCGGTTGGAGTAACCCGCGCACGACGTGAGAGAATTTCGACACGTGCGAGAAGCTCAGAAAATGCATAAGGCTTCGGGAGATAATCATCTGCACCGGCACGCAATCCCTTCACGCGGTCATCCACCTGCCCAAGCGCGGAAAGAATAAGAACCGGTGTTTCAATGGATTGTTCACGCAAGGCACGGATCAATGCGAGGCCGTCCATGCGGGGGATCATCCGATCGACAATGAGAACATCGTAACGACCATCGGTCGCCATCGTATAGCCCTCTAAGCCATCGGGCGCATGGTCAATCGAATGGCCCAATTCTCGGAAGGCTTTGACGAGATAGGCTGCGGCAGAGGCGTCGTCTTCAATGAGCAGAAGCTTCATAATGGCCACACTTGGTCTTCTTTCTTGGCGAGGGTCAAGAAAAAAGCGGCAGACCCGGAGGGACAACCGGATCTGCCGCTCGTTAATGGGACTTCGCCTCGGAGGACTTAGAAGGCAGGTCCCACCGCGAGGGCCTCAGCCTTTCGGAAAGGCGAGCGCAACAAAGCGCATTCCCTCATCACCTTTGACACGGAGGACCACAGCCTTGCGTCCATCCTTTTTGGCTTCGTCTATCGCTGCGCGAACATCGGCGGGCTTCATCACGCTTTTGCCGGCCACTTCAAGAATGATGTCGCCTTTTCCAATTCCTTTTTCTGCGCCGATGCCATTGGGATCGACATCCGTTACGATGACTCCGCTGCCATCTTTCGACGGCGCCAAAGCAAGGCCAAAAGCAGGCGAAGCTTTCGCCAAAGCGGGATCAGCAGCCAGCGCTTTCACCTCTGGCAAAGCTGCCAATTTGATCGTCGCGACTTGTTCCTTACCTTGACGCAAATAGGTGATCTTTGCGCTATCTCCGGGTTTGATTTGCGAAACATGACGCGTCACATCGCGTGGGCTCGCCATTGCTTCACCATTGACAGCAATGATCGTGTCACCAGGCTTTAGGCCTGCATCAGCTGCAGGCGTTCCTGGCTGCGTCTCAGCAATCAGCGCGCCCTTAGGTTCCTTCAATCCAAGACTATCAGCTAGCTCCGGCGTTACGGGTTGAATCTGAACACCAAGATATCCGCGAGTAACTGAACCGGCCTCTTTCAACGATCCAATAATGCTAGCAACCGTTTCGGAGGGAATTGCAAAGGCAATACCAACGCTTCCGCCTGAAGGAGAATAAATCGCCGTATTCACTCCGACAACTTCACCTTTGAGATTAAAGGTTGGTCCACCGGAATTGCCACGATTCACCGGTGCATCGATCTGTATGTAATCGTCATAGGGGCCTGAACCGATATCGCGACCGCGCGCTGAAACAATCCCAGCCGTTACAGTGCCACCTAGGCCAAACGGATTGCCGACAGCCACAACCCAATCACCAACGCGCGGTGCAGCATCGGCAAGCGGAACAAAGGGGAAGTTACCACCTTGATCCGTTTTCAATAATGCAAGATCGGTTTTGGGATCACGGCCTATAATTTTAGCATCAAGCGTTTTGCCGTCATCCGTCGTCAACGTCACAGTCACTGCATTTTCAACGACGTGATTATTGGTGACAACGTAACCATCCGCAGAAATGAAAAATCCCGAGCCCTGCGACATTCCAAATTGCTTCGGACCATGTTTATGGCCACCGCGTCCGTCACGAAACTGCTTGAAGAATTTTTCAAGCGGATGTCCCGGCGGCAAATCAGGGATCATCATCGATCCCTCTTCATCACCAGAATCTGCTGTGGCTTCAACTTTGACTTTCACTGACACGACAGCCGGCCGAACACGCTCAACAATATCGGCGAAAGAAGGCATAGCCTGTGCCATGTTCTGTGTATCGGCATAGGCAGGCATTGGCTTAAGTTCGGGAATAAAGGGAACAGCGACACCGAGGCCAACCAGAATGGCTGCGCTTGCGAAAAGGCGCGCACGAAGTGCGGGGCGCTTTTTTGAAATATTACGAAGAGTCTCGTTCATTTCGCTCACTCCATTTTTCAAAAACGGTTTCCGGTAATGTTTACCGGACTATAGAAATGATAAATGGCAGGAGACACCTTACAGCGATGTCACTCGAGCATGAAAAATTGTTAAGGTTTCAGCGGTTCTGGTTTTTGCTGGCTAGAATCCGGTCGAGATGCGCCTTTTCGTCATCCGTAAGAGGGGCATCTGACCGCAGAAGCGCACCGCGACGTTGCGCCGCACGCCAGACAAAAAAGCCACTCAGCAAAAGCGCCAGGAACGGTGCGCCCCAGAGAATAATTGTATCAGCTGCGACTCTCGGTTTCAGCAAAATGAAATCGCCATAGCGTTCGACAAGATATTGTCGAATTTGAGTATCGCTTTCCCCAGCCTTCAAACGATCACGAACGAGCAGTCGTAAGTCACGCGCGAGAGGTGCATGAGAATCGTCAATAGATTGATTTTGACAAACGAGGCAACGCAGTTCAGCTGAAATTGAACGCGCACGCGCCTCAAGCGCCGGGTCCTTTAAAATTTCGTCAGGCTCAACGGCATAGGCTGCCGCGTTTAAGACAATAAAGGTAACGAGGAGAAGAAAACGCCGCATCATGCCGGCGCTCCGCGACTCTTACCCGTTGCGCGTGAAACTCGCTCAGCCGCCGTAATCCGAACGCGTCGATCCGACAATGACAGAGCGCCACCAAGCGCCATCAAGAGGGACCCACCCCAGATCAAAGTGACCAGAGGTTTCCAATAGAGATGAACGCTTACGCGACCGTCAGGAAGAATCTCATTCAAGCTCGCATAGAGTTGACCAAAACCAAAAGTCTCGATCCCCGCTTCGGTCGTTGGCATTTCACGTCCAGCATGAACGCGCTTTGAAGTTTCAAGTGCACCGAGAGATTGATCATCACGTGTGATGAGAAACCGAGCGCCCTCTTCGCGAAAACCTTGGCCAGACCTTTTGAAGCTTGTCTCCAAAGCCACGGTATAAGGTCCAACAATAATCTTCTCACCCGCTTTGGTAAGTGAAATATGCTCAACACCCCACGCAGTGGCGGCTATGCCGATAACCGATATTCCGAGGCCGGCATGAGCCAATGCGGTTCCCCAGGCAGAGCGCGGCAATCCCCATGCGCGAGCAAAAATGTAGCTCATATCAAAACGACGCGGCCAAATACGGATAAAAATATCTGTTGCCGAGCCAAGGATCATCCAAAGGCCTAATCCGATCCCCACGGGAGCCATCACGGGACCGCCTGTCGTAAATGCAAAAATGATCAGAGCTGCGAGAACAGAAAGACCGAAAACAAAAAGAAGCCTCTGCATTACACCGAGGAGATCACCACGCTTCCATGAAAGTGACTGACCAAATGGTACAAGCACAAGAAGAATAATAAACAGGGGTACTGCAGTCAGATTGAAATAGGGTGCACCAACAGAAATTTTTGCTCCCGAAAATGTTTCGAGTACAAGCGGATAAAGCGTTCCAACAAGGACGGCCACTGTCGATGCTGCGAGGAAGAGATTGTTGAGCACTAATGCTCCTTCACGAGACACAGGTGCAAACAGGCCGCCCTGCTTTAGCGATGACGCACGGAGCGCAAACAACAAGAGACCACCGCCGATAAATACAACCAGAATACCCAGAATAAAGAGGCCGCGCCCGGGATCGCTTGCAAAGGAATGAACCGATGTGATCACACCAGAGCGCACAAGAAATGTACCGAGAAGGGACAGCGAGAAAGTCAAAATCGAAAGTAAGATCGTCCATACTTTCAGCGCATCACGCTTTTCCATGACGATGGTCGAATGCAAAAGCGCGGTACCCATGAGCCAAGGCATCAATGATGCATTTTCGACCGGATCCCAAAACCACCAACCGCCCCAACCCAATTCATAATAGGCCCAATACGAGCCCATCGAGATGCCGAGTGTCAGAAAAATCCATGCGAGCAAAGTCCATGGGCGAACAAACCGCGCCCAAATTGCATCAATCCTTCCGTGAATTAAAGCGCCTATAGCAAAAGAAAAGGCAACGGAGAAACCAACATAACCGAGATATAAAAGTGGTGGATGAATGGCGAGACCAGGGTCGGCAAGGATCGGGTTCAAACCTTGACCATCAGCCGGTGGATCGCCAACGCGCAAAAAAGGATTGGATGTGAGAACAATAAAAATCAAAAACGCAAAAGCAATTGCGCCCTGAACGGAGAGAACGCTCGCAAGAAGACGCTCTGGCATTCCATCGCTACGAAAGGCAACAAGTGCTGCGAAAAAAACCAAAATCAAAACCCATAGCATCATAGAGCCTTCGTGATTGCTCCAGACGCCCGAGATTTTATAGATGAGGGGCTTTGTTGAATGGGAGTTCAATACAACATTGGCAACAGAAAAATCAGAACTCAAATAGGCGTATGTCAATGCGGCATAACTCAAGACAACAAGCGCAAATGTAACAAAGGCTGAAATTCGCGCCATGCTTTGCAGCCACGGATCTTGCCGAATAGCGCCCCATAGCGGGAACACACATTGCACAAAAGTCGTCATCACAGCCAGAATGAGGGCGTAATGTCCAAGTTCGATGATCATGACGTGCTTTCACTCATTTTGGTGCACCACCTTGCCAAACACCTTTTTCTTTTAAGGCATCAGCGACTTCTTTCGGCATATAATTTTCATCATGTTTTGCGAGAACCGTATCGGCTTGCAAAACATGATCCGGCGTTATGACGCCTTCAGAAACCACGCCCTGTCCTTCACGGAAGAGATCGGGAAGAGAGCCTTTATAGATAACAGGCAGTTTACCTTCACCATCAGTGATTGAAAATTTGATCAGAGGCAATGCAGATTTATCGACGCTTCCCACATCTACGAGACCGCCAATCCGCACGCGCGTTCCTGGTCCAATAACCTGCTTTGTCAAATCAGACGGCGTGTAAAAAAAGACGATTCGATCATTGAGCGCGTAAAGGATCAATCCTGCCGAACTCGCAAGAATGAGACCTGCGGCAGCAATCAAAGAAAGTCGCTTTTGTTTACGCGTCATCTCTCTACCTTATTTCAATCCCAAATCGCGAGCCGCAGCTTCAATTTTTGCGAGAGCGGCTTGATCAGTGGTGAAAGCATTCTTTGCGCGTTCGCGTGCGGCTTTTGCTTTATCGCCATCACCCAAAACCTGATATGCGCGCATCAAACGCAACCAGCCATCCAGATCAGTTCCGTCTTTCGTCAATTTCTCATCAAGACGTTGAACCATAGAACGGATCATCGCGCCCTGATCGGTTGTTTCATCAGGCAGCGCAGTTTGGGCCTTTCCGGTTAAGGCCTCGATACGACGCGCAATTAATTGTCCTGGCTCGGAATCGGGCGGAATATGAGTTGCAAGCGCTTGATAGAGCGAAAGTGCGCGCGGCTTATCTCCATCCTGCTCAGCAGCAACCGCTTGATAATATTGTGCACGCTGATTTTTCGGATCAATCGCAAGTGCTTTTTCGATATCCTTCAAAGCATCCGCTGTGACGATCCCATCGGCGGCGGCCATTCGTGCTTCGCCGAGACCCGAGCGTAACTCAGCACTTTCCCCTAAAAGGCCGATGGCCTTGGTGTAAGCCGTAATGGCCTCACTGTAGCGCCCCGTTGAAACATAAACCGGCGCAATCGTCGCCCAACCCATGCCGTCTTCGGGATGCGTTTCGAGACGCGCCTCAACCTGCGTGATCAATGTCGAGAGATCCGCATCCCGCGTAAAACCCTCCAGCCGCGCAGATAATGGCTGATCCGGTAAACCCGGTGAACCGGTATATGTGTAAAGGGAATAGGCTCCGAGCGGCACGCCAAGGATTAAGAGAACAGCGACAATCCGACGACGTTTTTCATTGGAAAAATCAGACGGCGCAATCTTTTGTTCTGACTGTGAGGCGAGCAAACGACGGGCCGCTTCTCTTCGCGCCTGTTCAGCCGCATCAGGGGCAATCAAACCGCGCGTGAGGTCTTGATCAATATTTGCAATTTGAAGGGCATAAAAATCACGATCATCAATATCTGGCGTATGACGCAAAACCCGCGATAGCGGCCACAGCAATCCGAAGATTGTGAACCCAGTGAATGAAGCGACGAGCAACCAGAAAACCATGGATATTTGTTAGGCCCAGAGAGGAACAAGGTCACGAAAAAAATAAAAAAAAGGGCGAGGCACCTGTGTGCCCCGCCCCAAAATATGAAAAGATGTGCTCACTGTCGTCAGTTGACGATATCCCAAGCGCCATCAGCTGCCTTACAGGCTGTGCCCGTTCCGGTTTCGGGCTTGCCATTGATATAGATCTTATGGGTGTACGAACGACAGGTCCGGCTGTTTTCCGCATAAACCGGGCCGGGCTCAACAAAGCCATAAGAACCACTCGGTGCCTGCCATTTGGTCTGACGACCACTATTCAAAGCCAAGGATTGGGCGCCGTAAGCTTGCCGTTTGGCTTCCTCGTCGAGACCGCGTCCGATCGAGCTGCCAATCATGCCGCCCAGCATTGTACCGGCGATAATGGCTGCGGTATTACCACTGTCTTTGCCAATCTGGCTTCCGATCATGCCACCTGCGATGGCTCCCAAAATTGTTCCGCCCGATTCATTCGGGCCTGTTGTCTGCGAACATCCCGCAGCACCAAAAGCCACCCCAGCCGCAACAAAAGCCGCTATCGCCGATTTCATCGACATAAAAACCCCCGAAACCTATTATAATTTTAACCCGATTAGTGAAGTTGTGGTGTCCAGGCACCAAAGAAACTCACATGCTCAGCTTCATTTACAGGAGATTCCGACAATTTTCAGGCAGTTTTTTGATTAAATCACAAGGATGGTAGGCGGAGGCGCGCACGCAAACCGCCGAGGTCTGAATCTTCAAGACCCAGCGAACCGCCATAGAGATTGGCCAAATCAGCGACAATTGCCAATCCGAGACCTGATCCCGGCACGGTTTCATCAAGCCTTTGCCCACGCCGCATAACATCGGCTCGCTTCTCTGCCGGAAGTCCTGGCCCGTCGTCGGACACAACAATTTCGAGAAAACTCCGACCCTCTGTTACAGGCAGCGCCGCCGCCTGAATTATGATCGATTGGCGCGCCCATTTCGCAGCGTTATCGACAAGATTGCCGACCATATCGTCAAAATCGCGGCTCTCGCCTCTAAAGCGAAGATCAACAGGGCAATCAATATCGATTACAAGACCCTTCGTAGCATAAATTTTAAGAAATGTACGTTGCAGACCGGCGAGCAGAGGTTCGATATCGGTGACGATGCCGATGGCCCCTGCACGCGCGGCTGCGCGTGCGCGTTCCAAATGCCAATTGACTTGATCACGCATGATGTCGGCCTGTTCACGAACTTTATCTGCCAACATTGTTGACTGTCCGGACGCTTCATTCAAAATCACGCTTAAGGGGGTCTTGAGCGCATGGGCCAGATTTCCTACTTGCGTTCGTGCGCGTTCAAGAATGTCGCGATTGGACTCAATCAAAAGATTGATCTCACTGGCAACGGGAGCGATATCATCGGGAAATTCGCCTTCGACATGATCGCTCATACCGCGCCGGATAGAACTAATTTGAGAAGACAGGCGTGAAAGAGGTAGCAATCCAAACCGCACTTGGAAGATCGTGATTACGCCGAGGACACAAGCCAACAAAGCAAAGGCTGTCCATAATGCATTCTTGAAATTTTGGATCGTCTGCTCGATCTCGTCAGCATTCCCGGCGATTTGAACAAGATAGCGAGCGCCATCGGGTAATTCGAGAGCGCGTTCTACAAGCCGCAAGCGGCGTTCGTCGGGGCCTATAATATATCCCTCACGACTTGAGCCGTCATGTGCAGGCACATGAAGATCTTCAAGACGCGGAAGTCGTCCGCCAAAGAGAGAGAGAGAAGAGAAAATATTTTGTGGCGCAGAGCCTTCAATCCGGATCTGCCAGTACCACCCTGAGAGTGGTAAGGTAAATCGAGGATCACCTAATCCATAAGGATCAAAGGCATTGACCGTATTCTTAGAGGCAATGCTCGCCGCCATAGATTGAATATAAACATATAGTCTCTCATCAAAAGCGCGCTCTGCGGCCCGACGATAGATTTCAGACAATACAAAAGCCGCACCAACGAGAATGATAATGCTACTCAATACAGATGTCACAACGAGGCGGACACCAATTGAAATTCGGGAGAATGGGAAAAACGAACGACGCATCACCGATTACGATGCCGGTGGTGGTTCTATCAAATAGCCAAGACCACGAATGGTTTTGATGACATCAACACCAAGCTTCTTGCGTAGTCGGCCGACAAAAACTTCAATCGTATTTGAATCACGATCAAAATCTTGATCATATAAATGTTCTACAAGTTCAGTTCGGGAAATAATTCTGCCAATATGATGCATCAAATACGACATCAGTCGATATTCATGTGACGTGAGCCTGATGGTCTCACCATTGACGAGCACCCTCCCGGCACGCGTATCAACCCTGATTGGACCACAAACAAGATCTGAAGACGCATGCCCTGTCGCACGCCTTACAAGTGCACGAAGGCGGGCCAGAATTTCCTCAATATGGAATGGCTTCGTCACATAATCATCAGCACCCGCGTCGAAACTGCGAACTTTGTCACTCCATCCATCACGCGCGGTGAGAACGAGAACGGGCATTTTGCGACCGGCAACGCGCCAGGCCTCAAGCACACTGACGCCATCAATTTTTGGCAATCCGAGATCCAGGATCACAGCGTCATAAGGCTCGGTCTCACCAAGAAACTGCCCTTCCTCACCGTCGAAGGCCGAGTCGACTGCATAACCCGCTTGACCCAGCGCTTTAACAAGCTGCCGGTTTAGATCCCGATCATCCTCGACCACCAACAAACGCATAAACGATCAATAAATCCCTAGGGCGCAAGCGGCTTGCCCGTCACCGCACTGATGTCAATCCGGTTGAGCTTACCGTCTTTAGAGAGAGTCGTGATCATATAAACCAATCCAGCCTCTTTCGGGCATAAGGACGCCCGAACCACTTCGCCACCAGTTTGTTTTCGTGCCGTCCGAAAAGCGTAAATTTGAGGAACAATCTGCCCCGAATTCACCAAATCCCGCAATTCCGCGTCAGATAGACACGCCAAACCCGACCCATCCGCCCAAGCGGGCGCGAGGGATAGGAAGGCCCCAAAGACGGCCGGAGCGAGGGGAGAATAAAAGCGCATAGGCTCCCCTAAAGTTTCGGCCGTGAACGCTCGCTGAACGAACCAGCCTCGAACCCGATCACGTCGCTTTGAAAAAATACAGGGAATTTACAGGGAAAATCTTTCGAGGTGATGCGACGGAATGGGCGCTTCTCTGCCTTAAGAACCCTTGCACTGACTTCACCGCTCAGCATCACAATCAACTCTTCTTTGCCCTCCTGATTTGTTAGTCATTTATCCATGTCACGTTCCACGGATCGGGATGACTATCATATGAAATCAACAACACACCCTGTCACGATTCATTAAAATTCCGGACATTATGTCCGCATTTAACAACAACTTCTTATCAGCCCACTCGTAATGAAATCGAAGCTGAAAACCTCTTTTCAATTTGGAACAAATAGTGTACAAGATAAAAGAGAAATCGACAACCGATTCATAGCTGTGTCGATTAAGATTTTCATTTGCGAAACCTTCAAAGTTTAGAGGGCACGAACAACTATTGTTGTTCGTTGTGCGGATTGTTGTGAGTTGAAATTCGGTCATGCCTATTCAAGCAACTCAAAAATCCCCCTCGAAATTTTTGGAGAGTTTTGCAGAGATTTGACGAAAGTGATTCAAGATGCAGAAGAAAAAATTGGCTGCCTTAGGGATATATGATGTGGGATATGGAAAGCCTCCAGAAGCGACCCAGTTTGAAAAGGGAAAATCTGGAAATCCGAACGGTCGCCCGAAAGGGTCAAAGAATAAAAATCCACTCGTCAAACTTGATCAATTCAATCAGCTATTTTCTCAATCTATGCAGGCCGTTGTTTCTCCAAATGGTGAGACGGAGGAGCCGCCGAGAACGGTCTATCTAACATTACTTGAAATATTAAAAGAGCGAGCTTTTGGAGGCGATCTAAAGGCTCTCCAGTTTTTACTTAAGACAAGTCATCAGATTGATTACACTGAGCGTCTTAAAAATGAAAAAATTATAGAAAAAATGCATGAGTATAAAATGGCAATGACTGTCGAAATTAAACAGAGGGAATATAAGGGCTACTCCACCGATCATATCCTCCCTCATCCCGATCATGTTCATATCGATTTAAAAACCGCAGAAGTTTTTATTCGGGGACCAAGCAATAAAAAGGAAAAGCAATTATGGGATATGGGTCATGCTGCCATTAGAGATTTGGTAAACCGCATTAAACTGAATGCTAAAAACTATCGTAAATCCGAGTCTGAAAAGGAAAAAGACGAACTCTACAATCTCATTTCAACCGATTTAGACTATCTCGCACAAATACGGGATTTTTTTGAAGGATGGGATATCGTCATTCCTGGAGATGAAGTTTGGGACGCCCTCAAAGCAAGTGGAATTATTAATCAAGATTTCAGGAAATAAATTCATAAATCTCTACTGAATTAAAATATCTAAAGAAAATTCCCTCTAAAATTGATTTCAACTTATCGAACTCACTGGCTGCATAAACTTTATGATCGTCATGAATTCTGAATGAATGTAATTGAAATAAATGCTTCCTGACGACACACTATAACCTTCTCTATAAAATTGACGTGATATGTCGAGAGTAGACCAGACAATAAGGGGCAACATTTTTTGAAAAATCTATAAAAAAGAATGGGAAAATAGAAATACTTAATGATCTTATCTAAAATCGATTGTATGATTCTTGGTCGAAATGCGATTTTTAATGAAGGTATCCCACCGTGAATGAATTTGTATTCTCATTTGAGAATGTTATTTCTCCTGAAAATCTGGTCATTCTCGGCCAAGTTATAATGATAGATCTTGTTCTTGCAGGAGATAACGCAATCGTTATTGGTCTTGCTGCTGCTGGTTTACCCAAATCACAACGAGCCAAAGCGATTCTGATCGGAATTTTGGCTGCAACAATCTTACGGACAATTTTTGCTATATTTACAACCCAATTATTACAAATCTTAGGTCTCCTCCTCGTTGGAGGTATTTTGCTGCTCTGGGTTTGTTGGAAAATGTGGCGTGAATTAAAAGATACGTCACACAAAGAGGAAGATATTGCCATCGAAGCAGTCTACGAAGAAGATATTAATTCAGATGGAGTGATCGCAAAATCTCCGGACGGAAAAACTTTCGCGCAAGCGGCCTGGCAAATCATCATTGCGGACGTTTCCATGTCTCTTGACAACGTTCTTGCCGTGGCAGGTGCGGCCGATGGACATCTCGAAATATTGGCAATTGGACTCATTCTATCAATTGCACTTATGGGTTTAGCGGCAAGTTTTATCGCACGATTGTTAAACAAGCATCGTTGGATAGCCTTTGTTGGCCTAGCAATTATTCTCTATGTGGCAATCAAGATGATTTATGACGGAATCTTGGAAATTTTGCCTCACATTTTTTAACGCTTATTTTGAATTGAGCGAATGTATTTTTCAAATCTAAAATAGGATTGAACGAATTGAGGTGATAAGTGAAAGATCAACTTTCGAAGTTTGAAGCGAATAAATCACCTTTCTTGGAGCTTTTTTTAAAACATCCGGCTTAAGTAGCGGTTTTTAATGTAACCAAATTTTTTCAATGGCTTAAAAAAATAAGAACTCGTTCGATCGAAAAATGTTTTTATTTCAAATTCAAGTCAGCGTACGGATTAACCACGAAATTAAATAGTCAAACTCGATTATTCAAAGCGGCTCAGCTAATGTCTCCTGCCTCGGTTTGACCTCTGAGAACTTCAAGCGCCCGTTCTGAAAAACGCCGCCAAAACCTAAGAATACTCAAACAATCACAGTTTTTGGGAAGCTTTTGACCCTATAAATAAGCAAAGCTATTCTGGGAAAAAGATATTTAACTATCTGATTTTACGAATTAAATATTTTTCTTGATTTATTTCTATATTTCGACGATTATCGAAATATGGAGAATGAAAAAGCGATTTTGTCTCTTGCTGCCCTCGCCCAATCGACGAGGCTTGAGGTCTTCCGTCTTTTGGTCAGCAAAGAGCCTCATGGGGTTGCCGCAGGTGAAATTGCCCGATCATTGGCTGTCCCGCACAACACGTTGTCATCTCATCTCTCTATCCTTACCCATGCAGGTCTAATTTCATCGACGCGACATAGTCGTACAATCATCTATCGCGCCAATCTGGAAGCATTTGGCGAATTAGCTCGATATTTATTGAAGGACTGTTGTGGTGGACGTCCAGAAGTTTGCGCGCCGCTCATTGCCGATCTGAATTCGTGTTGTTCAAACTTGGAGACATCGTGTGTCTGAGAAAATTTACAATGTCCTTTTTCTCTGTACGGGTAACACGGCCCGCTCAATACTTGCTGAAGGCATTTTAGCACGTGATGGCCAGGGTAAATTTAGAGCTTATTCAGCAGGCAGTCAGCCTAAAGGCATGGTGAACCCATTCGCAATCAAAGTTCTCCAAAATTTTGGTTATTCCACCGAAGGGTTAAACTCGAAAAGTTGGAACGTCTTTGCATCGTCTGATGCACCAAAAATGGATTTTGTATTTACCGTCTGTGACAATGCAGCAGGCGAAGCCTGCCCATTATGGCCCGGTCAGCCTATGACAGCCCATTGGGGAATTGCAGATCCCGCTTCAGTCCAGGGCACCGATCTCGATAAAGAACGCGCCTTTATTGAGGCCTTTCGCTTTATGCGAAACAGGATTCAAGCATTTATATCACTTCCCATAACTGCGATTGATAAGATGGCACTAAAACAAGAGCTATCGACAATTGGCTTGATGGAAGGCGCAACAAAATAATAAATCCAAAGCCTCTTCTGCGTCCGGCCTGCTCCCATGAGGAGATTCATGCTTAATGTTCGTTTAGGAATGAATTTGGCGCTAGTCGTGAGACGGTCGATGCGTTGCTGTGGTAGAGATGCTTCGGCTCCCGGACATGGTAGACTAGAGCCTGCCATACTGCTTCTTCCGGCGACAGATCGTCGTGCCTATAAGCCGATATCCCATATGATAACGGTCACCACCATCTTTGCCTACTTCACAACCTAAACAATTAGCTCGGTTAAAAGACGCTCCTTGTTCATAACGGATCTCCCAATTATGATATTGGAGCATAATGGCAATTTTAGCGATTCGTCTCATTTTGTTTAAATGAGGTTAAGACACCCCTACTGCCTGCCTATTGACGAAAAACCTTCGACTCGGCGCCCGATTGAGGGATTTGCCAGGAGTAAAAAAAGCGGAACTGAGTGACAAAATTTCAATTTTTACCGAGGCAAGTTTTATTCCAATTTTAAAAAGGCTAATTGACTATCTTCTCACAAGGAGAACTCGTGAATTTACGTTATCGCTTTCTCTGGCAGTTGTTGATCGTTGTGGGAGTCTTCAATACCGTTTCTTTCCAAACCGCAATAGCCCATCCGCATGTCTGGATAACGATGTCCCAGACGATCCTGTTTACTCCTGAAGGGCAATTGACAGGCGTTCAACATCGCTGGGTATTCGACGAAGCCTATTCGGCTTTTGCAGTTCAAGGCGTAACGCGCGAAAAGGACGGAAGGATCGGAGCTTCAGCGCTCGCGCCTCTGGCAAAATCCAACACGACTGATCTGAAAGAATTCAACTATTTTACGACCCTCAAGAGCGATGGAAAAAGTCAAGAATTCAGCGAGCCGAAAGATTACACATTCGAATATGACGGCAAGCAGATTATATACATTTTCACGCTGCCGCTGAAAGAAGCGGTCAAACCCGGACGGACGACTGTCATTGAAATTACCGATCCGACCTATTTCGTTTCCTTCAGTTTTGCCGATATTTCAGAGCCCGCATCTTTAAATACGTCGATAAAATCATGTGCGGTACTTGCTAAGAGACCACCGGAAGATCCGCAACCGGTCGGTCAACCGATAAACGAAGCGATATTCAATTCGCTTGGCGCCAATAATAAATTTGGTTTGCAATTCGCATCTCGAATTATTCTTGCCTGCTGAAAGATTAGCTATGTCCACACATCACGCAGCACCTGTTTCAACCGCTATTCGTATCAAGGCTTTGGCCATCGCTGCTCTCAGTATCGGAATCGTATTTATAATTGGCGCAGGACTTGGTGACTGGATCACAACGACAACCGCTTCTGCCCAAAAGAGCCCCTTCAGCGTCGGGATTCGTGAGGGAGGCGGCGCAACTACCGGGCTTGCTGCTCTAATCTTAAATGTTCAAGCACGCTTTTCAAAAGCAATGACGTCAAGTCTCATGTTGTTTCGCGATGGCGAAACCGGCCTATTTTTGTTAATTGGTCTTGGCTTTGCTTACGGCGTATTTCACGCCATAGGGCCTGGTCATGGAAAGGCTGTCATAGCTGCTTATGCGTTCTCTCATGAAAAGGCGATAGGCCGAAGCGTCGGTATGGCGAGCGCCGCTGCAGCCCTTCAAACCATTGTGGCCATTGCGCTTGTGACGGTTTTTTCCGTCATCATCAATGTCACAGCACCAACTATGAAAAATGCTAGTCATTTAATCGAGATCGTGAGTTTTCTTGCGATCGCTATCGTCGGTGTCATTTTGCTTTGGAACAAATCTAAAGATTTCGCTTTCCAATTTTCTTCGATGACAAAAATACAAAATCAAAAATATGAAGATCACAATGATCCTAACGATTATCACACGCACCAAGATAGTGACGGGCACATCCACGCGCCAATTGTGCCTGCTGGCTCGGATTTGAAGCACGTTATATCCGCGATATTCGCGGCGGGTATCAGACCTTGCTCCGGCTCAATTCTGATATTGGTTTTCGCATTGTCACAAAATCTATACTATGCTGGAATCTTTGGGGCGATCGCAATCGGTATAGGAACTGCCGTTACAACTAGCGCTATTGCAGTTTTTGCAATTCTTTTGAAACAAGCGGCCACGAAACTCATCGAAAAGCGAGACACAATTTATGCTTCCCTAATCATAACTATTTTAGAGGCTCTTGCTGCTGCATTTGTGTTCATACTTGGCGCAAGTCTTCTGCTGGCAAGCCTATCGGCTAGGTTTGAGACGGAATAGGTCCTTAAAATCCTCTAATTTGTCATAAAACCCACTGCAAACTTTTCTTGGCAAGTGAAACATATGCGTTTTTGAAATTAGAGAACCACCATAGATCCCTCGCCACGCGTCCACCAGGACTTGAAATAATATTAGAAAAACTTGAATTCGATGATAAATATAAAGAAGGCTATACATAGCAGCAAAATTAGATCGCTTTGAAATCTAGTGAGGAATTTATGATCATACGATCAAAACTAATATTCATATCCACTTTCATTATATCAAATTTTATAAGCACCTTATCTTTTGGACAAAGCTGGATCGAGTTCGATAAAAAAGGCGATCTAGCTCTTCAGCAAAATAATATTGACATTGCGCTTGAGAACTACCTTGCATCAGCTAAATTAGGCACACTAGCTTCAATGAATAAGGCGGGAGCAATCTATCAAAACTATAAGAATAACCCTTACAGAGCGTTACTATGGTGTAGTGTTGCTGCAAAATTCAGCCATGCAAGTGATTTCTCATGTTTAGAAACAAATGAGAAGAATTTGACACCTCAACAGAAAGACGAAGTAAAAATTTTAGTCGATCAATGTATAGCATCAAATTACAAATATTGTGATCAAATTGATCCACTACAACTGAAGACGATCGAACTATACTATTCAACGAAATGTAGAGTGTCTGATCCGACTGGTACGCCTCTTAATATTAGAACATCACCCAATGGAAAAATCTTAAAAACGATTCAAAATGGAATTCATGTTACAATTGTCGATACGGTTAAAGACCCACAAGGTAGAGATTGGAGTTATTTAAAGAGTGATGAAAGCGATATGAATCTTGGATGGGTATTTAAGCAATATCTAACTTGTGGGATTAATAATAAAAATATAAGCGTCCAAACCGCTACCACTTCGTTGCCACTACCAACACCAGAAATTAAAGTTTCCAGATCTTTTGATATCAAACTAACAAGCCAAAATAGTCCATCAAATGAGAGGATCGAAAACGCTTTCGATAATAATCCCAATACAAAATATCTTAATTTTGATAAAACCCATGCAGGGTTTATAATACACTTTAAAAAGGATATTACGATATTAGCAATTCAAATTACTACTGCAAATGACTATATTGGCCGTGATCCAACGAGCATTTCTATTGACGGAAGTAATGATGGCGAGCAGTGGGATAGCGTTACAACAACGATGATAATTAATCTACCTGATGCTCGAAAAAAAGAGGCAATTATTTGAAATAGAAAATACAAAGTCATATCCGATTTACCGATTTACTTTCCCCACTGTTAAAAATATGAGTCGCCTTTGTGGACTAGAGTGTGATTCCGTTCAAATCGCAGATTTTTATATTGATTATAAGTGAGGATTTTTCACATTTTATATATGTTGGTCTATTTTCTTTGATTAACTTTGTAGCTTTTGTGTGTTTTTGGAATAGTCGATATGGCAAAGCCCTTCTATCTCGTCTTCATCGCTCTTATCATTCTCATTTCGATATTACAAATTTCATATGAAGGACCTAAGCCCATGAATGTTTTTGAGTTCATGGACTGGTTAAGAGGAGATCAATAAAAAAAGCCGATATGCCACGAATGACATATCGGCGAAGTCCATGACCAGAAAGACTCTTTCGACACATTCCAAAATGGAATGCGGATGAAATAGACTTCAAAAGATTTGAATTGTCAAAAAAGTATGGGCGTATCGAGGGAGACACGCCCATACTCCTAAACTTCTGGAGGAAGTTTATTCTTCAAAAATTATTCAATTAAGTTCAGAGTTCAAAAGAAAAAGTCGGCACAATCAAAATGACCGAGCCGACAAAAGTTATAGTCAGGGAATTATTCAAGCTGGTATCAGTTTGAATAAACAAATTGGACGATATCGATTGTTCATTTGATGTCAAATGAATTTAGCTTTTGTCAAAAAAACTTAATTTACAAAAAATCTTTGTATTATTTAAAAAGATATTTTTTATCAATTAATCGATTTACTTGGATTAAGTCATCTGAAAATGAATGGTTTCCACTCTTACCACACGCCATTGCCAGTCTTCATTCGTTCACGCGGTAAAATAATATTGTAAGCGGAGCGAATTTTTAAATCGATCTCGTCACCAATATGACGCGGATAGTGATCGGCAAGGATTTTTCGAACTCGGTCTCGTGCAACATCTCGTGTATCACGACTGCCGCTTTCCTGCCATTCGCTGATGCTTCGACGATCGGCAATTTCCGGATAGACATAGTCAGTCTTCATGCGCGCATAGGTTTGAGCGTGGCTGAGGTAATGGCCCACCCCCGTGACCGTGTCACGAATGACGTCAAAGTTCAGCGTGTCTGACGTGACTTCGATCCCCTTTACAGTTCGCAAAATGGCTCCCAGAAGGTCGTTATCAATAACATAACCTTCGAATGAGGTACCCATGAGTGAACCTTGCATACCTGCACATTCATGGATCATCGTGGCACCAGCCTGAGCAGCCAACGACACGGTGTAGCCCTTTTCACCACCGCTTTGCGCATCTGGTAATTTACTATCGGTCATGCCGGCGGGAACCGAATTCGGTAAATCATAGAAATTGGCCATTTGTGCGCAAGCCGCTGATAAAAGCGCTTGTTCGCCAGATCCACCTGACATAGACCCCGTTCGAAGGTCACTCACGAACGGCCAAGCTGCAAAAATGCCACGACAGCCAGGATCGATAATATGGCAAAGAATTAAGCCTGCAAGAACTTCGGCGCAGGCTTGCGCCACTGCCCCTGCGAGAGCTGCGGGTGCTGTGGCACCCGCCTGTCCGGCCGAAACCAAAAGTATTGGCATACCTGCAAGCACGGCAGCCTCAAGCGCGTCACAACTCTCTGTTGCAAAGCGCATCGGCGGCACGACATGGCAGCATACAGCTGTGCAAAAAGGTCGCTCTTTGTGCTTACCCTCGCCACCAGCAACGGCATCGAGCATAGGCTGCACCGCTCGCACTGAAGAGCTATCGGTATAACTCACCGCAATGGATTTTGTGGTTCCCGAAAGACAGGCATAAGTCGTGTTCATATCGAGATCGAGAATTGTTTTTGCATCCCGCGCAACAATTGAACGATGATACCAGTGAATATTGTCCAACCGGTCCACAAGTCGGGCGATATCGTAAAGATCGGCAACCGTACTCTCGCGATATATGCCTGTTTCAAAATCCATGATTGTGGGAGCCGCCCCACCGGTTCCGGTGTGAACACGCTTCCCGCCAATCTCGATGTCATGTTGGGGATCAATTCCGTGAAGTGTAAATTTACGGGGAGAGCGCGCAATGACGTCCTCAACAAGTCCACGTGGAAAGCGTAAGCGACCATTGTCGTCCACCCAGCAGCCGGCCTCCACAGCACGCGCTTCTAGACTTGGCGTAACTTGCGAGAGACCAAGGTCTTCGAGGAGCTGGAGCACAAGCCGGTGGATTTTTAAGACTTCGGCATCCGTCAAGGGCTTATAACGGCCACCTACCATTCCTGCCGGCACCGGGGAAACCGTAGGGGCGGCTTCAATTCGGTTACGCCTTCCGGCGCGGCGCATAAACGTATCAGACATGGCGCTGATCCAATTGTGGGATGCTTGAAGCTATCACCCCGTTCAGCAGCCGCTCAAATGATCATTCCGTATGTTTGGCATGCTCTTGGATCATTCAAAGATCGCCAATCTCCTTGGCTTCCATGCTGAGCCAATCAAGAAAAGCGACAACTTCTGAAGTTTTGTTGGCCTCTTTGGACGCACACAAATAATAGCCATCCTGTGTTTCCACTTGATAATCTATCGGGCACACGAGACGCCCATCTGCAATCATCGGATCTGTGATGTAGCTCCAGCCAAGTGCCACACCCTGGCCGGCTTGAGCGGCCTCAAGGACCATAGGATATGAATTAAATCGAAGTCCACGTTTTACAGGTTGGCCATTGACGCCTTGCCGTAGCAAAAATGTGCGCCAATCGACGCCTCCAAAAGAGGGCTTGCCATATTCGAGATGCAACAAGTTCTGATTTAAAAGATCTTCAGGCCGGTTCATCGCGAGGTGCTCTCTCTGATATGAAGAGCTGCACACGGGGTAAACTCGCTCCCCAAACAGAAGCCTTGTTTCAAGCCCCTCCCACTGTCCCTCTCCAAAAAGGATTGAAACATCGACCTCTCCGACCGTTGGAATGACCGGCTGGTCTGTCGCAAGCACACGAAGATCGACATCTGGCTGTAAAGCGCTAAAACGTTCAAGCCTTGGCATGAGCCAAAACCACGCGAAAGCAACCGAGGCACTGACTGTGATTTGAGGCGCCTTAGCTGCCACACCAAGATCCTCAAGACATCCACGAAGATCCTCAAGCCCCTTCCCCACCACCTCGAATAATCGTTGCCCCTCGGTTGTGACCTCGATAGACCGATGAAGGCGACGAAAAAGTTTTAAGCCGAGACCATCTTCTAAAGCCTTGATCTGACGGCTAACAGCACTCTGCGTGAGGCAAAGCTCATCGGCCGCCAGCGTGAAACTCCGATGGCGGGCAACTGTCTCAAAGGCGTGAAACAACTCCAAATTGGGTAGTCTATATTTTGTCACCGCAACCCTTCAACTGTCTTTCTTTGACGATGAATGCAAAATATCAACGATGAATTACCGCTGTCTAATTCTTATAAAGTGCTTCGGTTGCACATAAATTGCAAGATGAGCGGCCTTAGATCACTTGACCAATGATATTCTAAGACAAAACTACTCTATAAATGATCATATTATGAAATTAATAGAAATTGCCATCATAAATCAATATTATGACATAAATAATCAAATTTAATTATAAAAGAGAGAAATTATCTTGCCAAGCGAAGCAATTCATCAATAATAAAATGGCTATTTTAGCAAACTTATAGACGATTAAAACACGCTCGTTAGAACTTCAAATAAAACTCTTATGATTTTAAATTATTACTTTTGATAGAAAAGCTAAAAAACCATGTCCAAGATTCCAAAAGACATCGCTTTAAGAATGAAAAAGCGTAAGGCAACAAGTAAGAAAAAGCCTACAAAAGTATTTGATTGGTATGAAGCCGCTAAAGAGAAGCACTCAGTTGGACCAAAAAATAGAGTTTCAGAAAAAGAAAAATGATCAGATCAAAAGTGATGTAATTTTACTTTTAAAAAAAATATTTCTATTTCAACAAATTCCAATTTTTTCGAAAAATTTCACCGCCACCAGGATCAGAAACTTGTAAAATCATTAGCAGATTTCTTTTATATAATGGAATACGCAATATTGAAAGTGCTGTATCGATTGAAAAGGCGTTCTGTGATTCTGCGTTCTTGTGTCGATTAGATTAAAATCGCTTCCTAGTAAATTTTGCAGACTATTAGGATCATGCCGCATCACCGGAAGACCGCTACATTTTTCGGGCCCATCAAGAGCAAATGTTCCCATAACTAGATAGCCACCACTTTTTAGCGCCCGTTTCAGAGTTTCTATATAAGCCGTCTGGTCGCCGAATTCGGTTAAGAAATGAAAGACGGCGCGATCGTGCCAAATATCGTAGTGATCATTAGGCTGCCACTTCGTTACATCTGAAACGATCCACTTCACGGATGCTTTACCATTTCCAATTCGATCTTGCGCAAGGGCAATGGCTTCAGAGGATATGTCTAACACGGAGAGATTTTGAAACCCATCAGCCAGCAAATGATCAGCCAAACGTGAAAGGCCGCCACCAATATCGATGATGGACGCTGATCGATCAGGCACATAGCGGCGAATGAATTCTAACGAGGGTTCCGGATTATTCTGAAACCAACTTACCTCGGCTTCGCCTTTTGTCGCATAAACTCTATTCCAATAGGATGATTTATCGGTCATGTTCACCGAACCAAAAATGAACTCTTAAAGTCCGTTGACAGGCACTTTTAGCATCGGGCGACCATCTTTATCTTTCGGCACTTCCCCAGCTCGCATATTGATTTGAAGAGAGGGTATAATGAGTTTTGGTATTGCGAGTGTTTTATCCCGTTCAGTGCGTAGCTTCACGAACTCCTCTTTTGTGACGCCTTTGCCGACATGAATATTATGTTCTTTTTCAGCGGCCACAGTGGTCTCCCACTGAATGTTGCGACCATTCGGGCCATAATCATGACACATGAAGAGACGCATCTCATCAGGCAGAGACAATACTTTCTGAATGCTGTCATAAAGTGTTGCCGCATCACCTCCCGGAAAATCCGCGCGCGCCGAACCACCGTCGGGCATAAAAAGCGTATCACCAACAAAAGCTGCGTTCCCCATCACATGGACCATACATGCGGGCGTATGACCGGGTGCATACATGGCAAAAGCTTTCATCTGACCAATCTGATAGACATCGCCATCTTTAAACAATGCATCAAACTGGCTTCCGTCGCGTTGAAACTCAGTGCCCTCGTTGAAAATCTTTCCGAACGTTTCTTGGACGGTCATAATTTTTTCGCCAATACCGATCTTGCCACCCAAAGCTTTCTGGATATAGGGCGCCGCAGACAAATGATCAGCATGAACATGGGTTTCGATGATCCATTCAAGGATTAAATTGTTTTCACGGATGTAGTGAATAATTTCATCAGCGTGCTGATAGGTGATCCGTCCTGCGGCGTAATCAATGTCCATAACGGAATCGATCACTGCGCACGTATTCGAACGCGGATCTTTAACGACATAGCTGATCGTATTTGTTGCGGGATCAAAGAATGCCTTCACGTCCGGCTTTACAGAAATGTCGATCAGATAATTGGCCAAAGCAGTTTCCTCCACAATTATTTACCAATTGGCTTACCATCGTCGCGTAACAAAACATATATTGCCGGGATCACATAAATTAATTCCACCACCCTTTGTGATCTTTTTTGGGTTGACGCAGAACACCGTCACCAGACTTAGGCGGTTCAATTTCAAGAAGATACCGTTTCGCCGAACTCATTCTATTATAAAGCTCTGGCGTTAGATAATCTAATTGAAGGAGTTGCTGCGGCAGATCACGTCGCGTGTAAGTCAGATGCAACATACGCCGTGGCCTATCCGTCTTCTTCAATGTTCCGCTATGCCACATGGAAGAATTACAAATGATTGCGGATCCGGCGGGCGCTTCGACCAAGACTTCACCAGGATAAGGGGCTGAAAGATCAGCCGGTACGCGCGCCGCTTCTTCAGGTGACAAAGGCTGAGGTTCCCAATCACCAATATTTACATAAGGAACATTGATCGGAGCCCACCAATGAGAGCCGGGAACGATGCGCGTCGGACCATTATCAAGTGTCATGTCATCAAACATGATCATGGTGTTAACAACCCACCAATCATCGTCGAATTTCTTTGGCACATCGACATGCATGTCTTGTTGGCCATAGCCTTTTAAGGGATCGCGAATATTGGCACCGTGAACTTTGATCTCACCGAGCACATGAGCACAAAGTGCGAGCATCTCAGGGATCCATAGACATTTATCAAACGCATCAGTCTTGTTAAAAATATTTGAAAGACGGCGCGCGCCGGGTTCGACATGAACTTCATGACCGCCATTATTTTTCTCAGCGGCATGGATTTTTTCAAAAGCATTGCGCATCATCTCGCAATCCGCCGAAGATAAGACATTCTCAATAATAATATAGCCTTCTTCGTCGAACGCCTTCAGCTGACTGGGACTTAACGTATCAGCTTTCACCCCAAGCTCACGCAAGGCCTGCTTCGTATACATGCCATCCTCCCGTCTCTTTGTTCTTTATATGACGAAAGCTAGCTCAGCGCTTTTTCATTGGCAAGGATGCGTAAAGAAAATAATGATATTAAATTTCTTTAATGGCCCTAAATTCTGTGTCTACCCCCTGCCTACGTACCAGCAATGTGGGCTTTTACAAAGATTACTTCTGAGACCTGTGGGTACATACTGAGTGCATGATGTGGCCGCTTGTGGTTGAATTAATTAAGCCATTTGTTGATGACCGTTTGGGCTTGCCGGATTGATAAGAACAATTCGGCTTTCAGGGCTTCAAACTGCCGAAGCTTAGTCACAATTTCTTCAGGCTTGTGTCTCTTCTTACTCATTTTCCGCCCTCCTTCAGCTTAAAAGCCATACATCAGGGAGGAAAACTTTTCAGAGGGCAGACCACATGGACCTCTCCCCAAAGATCTGTAGCCGTCGATCTTATTTTCTCAGCGCTAAGATTTTTATCAGATAATCATAAATTGCACTTGTATGGAATGATCTTATTGGCCAGTGTGAGGTAAAATTGGGAGGGCCTCATGTATCGTTTAGACCAAAAACTCGCACGCATCCGTTCAGGCAAGTATAAAAAATCGGACTTCATTATTGCAGATGCAAAGGACGGCGATATGGGGCCAAGCCTCACATCTTCCGCACCCAAGAGAGCGAATGACGGGTCCTGGACGCGCTATCACACACGCGAAGAATTTCTCGACAATATCCAGGCCATTATTGAGCAAGATATTGTCGACATCATGCTTGTGTCTGCCTCCAATCTCGAAAAGCTCACAGATCGTGGCGTTTTCAAAAAGAGTAAGGTGAAGCCGGCCATTCGCGCAAATGACACGACCGATATTTGGGTGATGCGTGGAGCAACCTATTCGTCATCAGCGTCAAAGCCATTTCGCTCTGCTTCGCTTGCACATGTAATGACGGCTGGTGGTGGGCGTCGCGGCGGTAAGCCCCTTACAAATCTTGGTCTTTATTCAATTACATTTAATAATAATCTTGAAGCCGACCACGCTTCGCTCGAAGCTTTTCGTGATTTTCGGAATGATTGCCAAGACAATGATTTCACTTATTTTCTTGAAGTCTTCAATCCGAACATAAAGAACGCCGTCGCCCCAGACGTGATACCGCATTATGTCAATGATTGTATTTTGCGTTGCCTTGCCGGTCTCACAAAAGCCGAGCGTCCGGAATTTTTGAAGATTGCCTATAATGGTCCGAAGGCGCTTGAAGAATTGGCAAGCTTTGATCCGAGCTTGACTGTAGGTGTGCTGGGCGGCGGCGCCGGCACAACACGGGATTGTTTTGAGCTGATTTATCAAGCCGAAAAATATGGCGCACGCGTCGCGCTTTTTGGCCGTAAAATCAATTTGGCTGAATCGCCTCTTGCGATGGTCAAATTCATGCGCGCTGTCGCCAGCGGCGATGTGAAGCCCGAAGAGGCTGTGCGTTCCTATCATGCGCTGTTAAACAAAGAGAAGATCACATCAACACGTTCACTAGAAGATGATTTGTTGATCACGGAAGCCACGTTGAAAGGTTAGGGATGGATCACGGATCCGAGTCGATGAGCCCATAAAGGAGGCGGTTGACTATGAGTGGACGACGCGGCGTGATTACGGGAGGATCTTTTTGCGTTGATTTCAACAAGATCATCCCGCATTGGCCCGAAGAAGAGTCGGCAACACCAATTCTTGATGTTCAACAAGGCGGAGGTGGACCGGTTTGGAATCTCGCTTGTGATGTGAAGCGGCTTGATCCGGCGATGCCTGTTGAGGCCATCGCACTTTTGGGTCGTGATCCTTATGGCGATTATTTGATCAATGAACTTGATCGCTATCACATCGGACGAGAACAAGTAAAACAGATCGAAGGCGGTTCAACATCATTTACTGATGCACTCTGTGTCAGCAAAACCGGAAAGCGCACGCATTTTTTCAGCGAAGGTGTCAACGGCGAAATCTGTCCCGATCATTTTGATTTCTCGAAAACATCCGTAAAAATTTTTCATACGGGACTTCCCGGTATTCATAAAAAGCTCGATTCTGCGTGGGCCGATTGCGCCAATGGGTGGCAGGCTGTTTTAAAAAAAGCCAAAGCAGCTGGGTTTGTTACCAATTTTGAATTGATCACGATTGAGGCGGATCGTTTGGCCGCCATCATCTCGCCTTGTCTTCCTTACCTCGATTTGCTTGTTCTTAATGATTATGAGGTGGGCGCTCTTGCTGGAATGACCACAACGCGCCTCGGCGGCGACACAGATATCGACGCTGTAAAAATCGCAGCCCAAAAGGTGATTGCCAAAGGTACGATGCAGCATCTTGTCATTCACTTCCCTCGAGCAGCATTTGTTGTTTCACGAGATGGATCTGAATGCCTCATTCCCTCGGTCAATATTCCGCAATCGGAAATCAAAGGTGCTAATGGTGCTGGTGATGCTTTCGCTGCCGGTTTTCTCTACGGTTTTCACGAGTCATGGCCGATTGAAAAAAGTGTACGCTTGGCTCATGCAAGTGCAGCCGCATCCTTACGTGATGTCTCAACGGTCCTTGGGGTTAATGATTGGAAAACCTGTCTGGCGCTTGCCGATCAATGGGGATGGCGCAATAACATCACTTGAATTATTGACGTCATTAAGCCAAAAACTTCGTCGTTACATAAACAGATCATTTATACGGAGACACTTTTCACTTTTGTTGAACTTGATTTTGAAGAAATGTTATTTTTTGAGCGATTTTGAATTACTTTATAATCGCGCTGCATGGCTTGTTGAGCCAAGTGATAAATGAAAATTGCCCGTGCGACGAGTGCGCGAAACGTCTAACACCTTCTGCAATCAAACAACTGCTTTTTTTCAAAAATGGTAGCGAAGGAGAGATCCAAACCCCCATCCTCCGAATTATTGTGCCGGCTGATGATTGAATTTTTTGTGGAATTAGCAATTTAGATTCACCTTCTCACCACGCTCCCATCCATTTTCCGCTTCCAGGGGGAGCGGCGACTGCCGGGGATGGGGCGCCTTGAGGGCGCGCGTGCGCCGAGATGGCGCGCATTTAGACGCTTTGTTTTTGCGATGCGGGGAATGTCGGACTGGGTTGTCTTTGACCGATGGCAGGGCCTGCAGAGAATCTGAAGGTTCTCAGTTGCATTTGTGCCACCCATAGCGAGAGGAAGAATGTGATCAATGTCCCACGCGTTGCCGGCTTCGATCTTTCTGGTGCAGTCTGAGCATATGCCTTTTCTTTTCAAGAAGAGGCTTAACCTGAACGAGGTTGAAAAGGTTGTGCGTCGAACGTATCGGGTATTGGAATCGTTCTTCTGTTCTGCCGGCGCGAAGCCTTTCAATAATCTCCTAATCCTCATCGCTATCATCCTCGGTCTTTCGGAAGCGGGGCATGTATTTGAGGAAGTCCACGTTACGACGGGCGTTGAGCTCGGCGAGAGATAATCCTTTCCTCGGACGAATGGAGAAGCGGCGCCTGCGGTGAGGACTGAGAGCCTCCTTTCCAATCCGACCTGTGGCATTCTCAAGTGACTCGTCTTCGCACTCTTCTAATTCCTCCTCGAGTTCGCTCGGTTCGTTTTTGCTTTTGTCTATTTCAGAGCCCCCAATAGAGGGGTCTTGGGCCACAGAGGTGTCAGAGGATCCCGAGATTGTCTTATATGCCTCCTCGGTTGCCCTGATCCGCTTCTCGTGTCTGATGAAGATCCTGCCCGCTTCTTGAAGCTCTGCGCTGTCGAGGCGATCAATTCGCTCATTGAACTCTTCTCGGATCTCTTCGAGCGTTTCTCCATCGTTGGCGCAGGCGAGCGCGCTGTCGAAGAGCTCGAGCGTATCGGATGAGGTGCGATAAGGAACCGCCTCTTCGCTTTCAGTTAGATCAGTAAAATCTTCTTTCTTGTCCAGATATTGGCTTGAGGTACTCGGTTGCTTCTCAGCTTTAGAAGGAGCTTGAAGGTCAACCTCTATAGGTGGCGGGGGTGCACGGCGGATCGGGGATCTTGAATTCGATCGTGACGGTCGACAAAAGGTTGCGGGCTCAAGAAAGTCTTGTTGATTATTTGACCTAAGGTAAGATTTGTCTTCCCTATCTAATTCAGTTTGGCTATCAATCGAATCGGAGCCGGAGCCGAGTTCTGGTTTTGCGTATCGGGTCTCCGCCTCCACCCCCTCAAATTCTTCCCTCAAATAAAGCCCTGCCAGCACATCAGGAAAAGCATCACGAAGAGCAAAGGCGCGTGCGCGCATGGTGAGCATACGCTTCGGATAATCCTTCCAAGGACCAGGTTTTTGCCAAAGGCCTGCGCGCTTTGCATCCTCGATGGAGAAACTTCTGGTTACGGGATCGGATCGCCCTTCCCGCTTTACCGAGCAAGTCGCTGAGAAATGAGGCGTGCTATTTTTATGGATTTCGCTTTCAATAATGTCCTCCGATATCGACACCAAAAGGCCGCTGGCCTGAACAAGTGCGAGCGCTGCGTCGCCCCATATTGTGGGGCGTCCATCAATGATCGCCATGCGTTGGAGGGCGGCAATGGGTGAGAGGCCAACCTCCATCCCGTAGAGGATCCCCACTAGACAGGCTTCAGGGTTCTCAAAGCCCTTTGGGACGAGCTTTGACTTTGAGAGAAGGGAAGCCAGCTGTAGCGCTTCTTTGAGCGATCTCGGCAGAAGCGGCTTTGGACCCCTTGCTGGTAAAATTGATCGAACTCGTCTTGGTGGATTTGAGTTGGGATGACGTAGTTCGTGACCTATCTCATTCTCAAGATCTGTTTTGAGAGAATGATGATCATTCAGTCTTTGATGCTGTTCATGCTGGTAATTTGGCAAAGCGCTGCCATTGGCTCCGACCATGGTCGTCTCCTTGTTCCTGTTCAGTGATGATGATGGGAAAGAGTTCTAGCGGGGTCTTAGATCGTCAGAGGCGTGAGTAAGGGATCAGTCTCACGCCGCTGTGAGTTCTTCGATGAGGGTGGCTCCCGGAATGGGCTTATGGGCTGTCAGATCAATCTCGGCGAGTTTGGCGATTACATCTTGAAGTGATTTATCTGCCCAAAGCCTCGGATCGGCTTTGTAATGATGATGAAGATCTTCGTTTGAAGTGATCTTCAGGATCATTCTGGATCTCAAGCCTATACGTCTTCCCATGGTTCCGGCTCTTGGAGGCTCTCCATCAATCCCAAGAGCCTTTTGGCGTTTCAGTTCCCCGATCAAATAGGGCTCTAAGACCTTCTTCATCCTCACTTTGCCGTCAGAGGCCTTGGATATCACGGGCTTCCATTTGGCATCGATGGAGCGACCAAGATCGAGAACGGGCTTCTTCTCAAATGTTCTTGCTTCCTCGGCCCTATTCTCGAGATTGCCAAAGCGTTCGGCATAATTGGCAGCCTTATCAGCCTCTGACTGCGATGAAGGAGATTGAACCACGTCCAACCATTCCTGAGCCGACTGCCAAAGCAGTTCGATCTCCTCCATAAACCCTTCAGCCTCACTCACCCCCGAACTGTTATGGCCGAATGTGGGATGGGAAGAGTGAGGGGCGGAAACGAAAGATGTAGCCGTTGGAAGACCCATTGTTATTTGCTCAAGTGAAGGCGAGACATGGAATGGATCTGAGTTCGAGACAGATCTAGCCTTATTCAGATCCGGTAAATCCTCTGGCCAAGCCTCACCAAGCTCAGCGACCGCCACATAGGTCTCATAGGGAACAGGATATCGGCACACCCACGTCCAGACCTCAAAGGGATCACGCTCAACGCCGTCTACGAGGCACGAAAGGGCCAACTTATCTTTATCTTCCCAGATTGCAGCAGGAACCCACCTGCGCCCTCTGCCCCTTCTCATTCGATAATAGCCTGGTTGAGGATCATTCTCGTGAATCGGACCAAAATGCCCTAAAAGGGCTTGTCGCCACCAAAGGTAACTGTCAGACATTTACGAACTCCATTGCACCAATATTTTACAAAATGTAAAATATTATATTTAATTGTAAAGTCAACTGTCAATATGATAACTGGAATGCAAATCAGAGCCGCGCGAGCGATCCTCAATTGGAGTTCCGAAGAGCTAGCGCGCCGAGTTGGCTCAACTCGTCCAACAATTCATAGGATCGAAACAACAGAGGGCATCCCCTCAACTAATGCTAAAACATTAATTGCTATAAGAGACGCGTTCGAAGCCTTTGGCATCGAATTTATTGGAACACCAGAAGATAACCCTGGCGTGAGACTTAAGACGACAAGATAACCGGAAACATTCGAGATTTTCATAAATAGAAATAATTATTCGGACCTCACCACTCGCGATGAGGGGGCGCGCGGTTCAATTCCGCTCAGCTGACTAACTTACTTTAATATTTAATCTCTTAAGCGACGACCAATGTTTGTGTTTTGCATTCAACCAAGAAATCAAGGGTTATAAAATTAGACTTTAATAAAATGTCCCACTAGCCACAAATATTCTTTAAATAAACATATGATAGTTCATCGTTCATATCTGAGAATAAATTTTTCTAAAGTTACGACAACGATAAAAAGCACGATAGCTAAGGCTGAACATAAAGTAATCGCTGCATAAAGTCTCCCTGATTGATAATTAAAGGTCGCTTGGATGATCATCGCACCAAGACCTTTATCTGATCCTATCCACTCACCAACAACCGCGCCTATCACGGCCGTCGCGGATGAAATTCGAAGCGACGAAAATAGAAATGGTAATGCACGAGGTAATCTTAATCGAAATAAAGTCTCTGTTTTTGAGGCTGAAAGAACTTGAAACAGTTCAAGTTCATTTTGAGTTACAGAGTCCAGCCCTCGGATCATGTTGACGAGTGTTGGAAAAAAACAAATCACAGCCGCAATTATAATTTTTGGTAAAATTCCCAAGCCAAAAATTAATACGATAACAGGCGCAAGAGCCAGTATTGGGATTGTATTCAAAAATAGGATCACAGGAAAATAAGCAGCTTGAATATACCGATTAAATATAAAGATGATTGCAAGTAAGACCGCGATGCTATTGCCCAGAAGAAATCCTGATATGGATTCATAAACTGTGGGACCAAGATTACTAAATAACAATGGATATTCTTTGATAAAGATCTTTGATATTTCAAAAGGTGTAGGCAAAATATATGAGGGGACTCCCAAACTAGGGATTAGGAATTGCCATAAAATTATGATTGATAATGCGCCAAAAACCGCCAGTATTCCACTGAGAGGTTGATGAATAGATTGCCTCGTCGTCATCAGCACATTTCCAATTCGCTTCTTAGGTCAGCCATAATTGAAACAAGGTGAGAATCTTCTCGCTTTATGGAAAATAATTCAGATTTGAATTTCCTAAGATCATGAAGTGCATGAATACGCCCTGGATTTGACGCAAGAACCAATACGCGTTGGCCAAGATAAGCTGCTTCCATGATTGAATGGGTAACAAAAAGTATTGTTGTTTTTGTACTTTTCCATAGTTTTAAAAGCTCGTCGTTGAGCCGGTCTCGAGTAATTTCATCGAGAGCACCAAAAGGTTCGTCCATTAGAAGTATCTTTGGTGATGAAATAAGCGCACGGGCTATCGCAACCCTCTGTCTTTGACCGCCAGAAAGTTGAGATGGGTATCGCCTTTCTAAACCCGATATGCCCAAGAGTTCAAATAATTCGCGGGCTTTTGACTGTATCTCGGGGTCCGAACGATTGCCTATTTCATTCGGAAGAAGAACATTTTCTAAAGCGGTGCGCCATGGCAAAAGTGTAGAGTCTTGGAATACAAAAGAAACATCTCTTCGATGACGCGCTTCGGCGGCTGGACCGCCGAGGATGGCAAGGCTTCCTTTATTGGGTTGAATAAGATCAGCTACGGCTCGTAAAAAAGTTGATTTTCCACAACCGGATGGTCCGATGATCGTAAGGAACTCGCCACTTTCAATATCGATATTGAATTCTTGTAAAACAACCAGAGGCTTGCCCGCGGAGTTCCGGTAACCAACCGAAAGATTTTTTGCCTCAATCGCAAGCCTCTGGTTATCATTCATTTTAGTAACTTCAAATTTTCGGACGAATGTCTTTCGTCATATCAAGAATTTTAGATGAATAAACATCCTCAAGTTTTGGGCGTCCCTGTTCATACTGCTTTAGTGCGTCGAACATGGCAATTTGTTCCTCAACCTTTGCCGGATCAAATGTGCCCCACCCGCTTTTTGCTGTATCGGCATTAAAGCTAAGCTTCAAAACCAAATCGATCGTTTTTAACTCCCAATCCAAGCTCATATTTGGATAGGCAGCCACAGTCTTTTTGACAGCTTCTTGAGGGTTCTTCTTGGTCCACTCCCAACCCTTCGAGACAGCCCCAATAAATTTTGCCAAAGTTTCGGCATTTTTGTTGATGGCTTCATCAGTCGCAAAATAAACATTTGCGTATGAGGGAAGACCCATATCGCTCACCAACAGATCAATCCGGTCGGGACCAAGGATAGACAAAGATTCGGTATTCGTAATCCAGCCCCCAATAGCATCCACTTCGCCGCGTTGGAGAGGGGCCTTATCATATCCCACATTCACGATTGTAATTTTTGACGCATCAAGCTTATTTTTTGCGATGATGGCATCAATAACGACACGCGCTGTCGGTTGAATTCCGATTCTCTTCCCAATCATATCGGCTGCGGATTTGACTGGTGCTTTCGGAAGTGACGCTAACGCATAGGGTCCTGTCCGGAAACCACATGCCAAAATCTTAATAGGCACACCGGATGCACGAGCAGCTACTAATTGAGTTGATTCTGAAAACTGACCAAGAGTGGCTTCACCTGATACTACTGGCGGAACAGTTGCGGAATTCGGACCACCAGGATTGAATTCGACATCAAGTCCAGCATCTTTGAAGAACCCCTGCTGCACAGCCATGACATCGCCTATTTGTCCATTGGACATGAGCCAATCAAGCTTGATAATTACTTTGGCATTTGCTGCTTTTGCTGGATTGGGTAGCACAAGCTCAATCCCGCCGCCAAGCGTTCCTGCTATGACAGCGCTGCCTGCTAGAAAATTGCGTCTTGAGATTTGCGAGTGTTTCATTTTTTCCTCCCTGCTCGCATTAAAAATTATTTTAGCCTTCTATCTTCTTCACTATCAAAGTCATGCTTGGGACCTTCTGGATACCATGCATATATTTCCCAGACATTATCATCCGGATCTGTAAAATAGGCGCAACGTGCATTCCACGGGTAATCAGCTGGACTGCTGACGAATGTTACCCCTTGAGAGATTAAGCGATCAAACATTGAATTTACATCAGCAGGCGTTGGAAGTTGCACGGCGATACAAGTCTTATGAGCTTTTGGCGGCGCACGGAGATTTGAAACGCCGCAATGTTTATTGATGTGATCAAGTTCCCACGCTGCCAGAGTTATATCTGTGCTGTAGAAGTCAGCAAATCCTTCTGCTCTACGACGTAATTTAAAGCCCAGAACATTTGTATAGAAATCAACTGCTTTCTCTATGTCCTGAACAAGAACGCATATGTCGGAAATTCTAAGTTCAGGGCTAGACATGAGCTATCCTCGGATTATTTACTTTGGAATTTTTTGATTTCTTGTTGGTACGAATATTCACACCTACACGTTCTGCCGCACCTCTGATGTGGGATCGCATGGCATCAGCCGCAGCTTCTGAATCGCGAAGCTTGATCGCTTCATAAATATCTACATGTTCAGCAACATTAACCCTCACAAGATCATCAATGGGGTGAGTCCGGCGGGCGATATAGATTGTTTGTCTAATTTGCTCACAAATAAATGAGATGAATGTATGAATGTACGAATTACCCGTTGCACCAGCAATTTCACGGTGAAAAGCAAGATCTGCATCAATGCTGCCGTCACCCCATCTCTCTTCGCCGCTCATACGGTCAAGATGACTTTTTATTCGAACTAACTCTGCTTTTGAGTGTCGTTCTGCGGCCAAACGCGCAGCTTCCGTTTCTAGAATGCCTCTCAATTCAAAGAGCCGCTCTATATTGGCAGTGTCATTTAATGCCTCGCGATCAATCCTAAATGCTACTTTTTGTTCAGGCGCCAAAACAAACGCGCCGACCCCTTGTCGGGCTTCAACAATTCCGTCGGCTCTTAATTGTGCAATAGCCTCTCTTATCACATTTCTGCTGACACCCAACTGCAAGGATAGCTGTTGTTCGGTGGGCAGACGGCTTCCAGGTTCGAAAAGACCCGCTTCGATATCGCGAATCAGAAGGGCGCCCACTTTTTGAGGGAGCTTTTCTGATGCAACAATTGCTAATGGCCGCTTGCTCATTCAGCCCCGCTCGATCGACAGGTCGTCATGTCATCCTACAACTGAATATTTGTCAATCGGTGCGGCTGGCTTTTGAACCCGCGTTGGAACGGAATAGTGGAAGGCTTGGAGCAGATTTTTGGCTGATAGCTATTTGTCCTCCGCGAACTCCGAAGTGGCCGTTAAGCCAAAAAATACATGAGCAGGACAAGGTCGGTGTAACTAAATTTCGACGCGCTAATAAAATATCGATAATTTTCAGGTTCTTAAGGCCCGCGATTGCTCAACCTATTTCGCAATTAGCAGGTTAACGGTTGGATCCAGCTTAATTCAACCATTTTTAGAAAAATCTATGGTTCACAAAGCGATTGCGGTTTCGGATTTGGAGCCAAAAAAATTATAAAAAGTTATAACGTTTCAGGCATAACTTTTTCCACCCGCCAATTTTCCAAATTTTGGCGACTGTTTTTCCACCAAATTTTTATTTCGGAGGTCTCAACGCAAGTCCGTTTTCGTCCTTAGATTTTCAAAGCGAACATTGCCCTAGTAAGTTCCAAACATGCCTGCATCCTATATCCTCGGAAAATCCTTAGGCAAATTAAACACTCAAATAGTCTCGTTCGCCGTCTAGCTTCGTACACTTTGGAAATTTATTATTAGAATAATTTTAGGCAAATTAAACACTCAAATAGTCTCGTTCGCCGTCTAGCTTCGTACACTTTGGAAATTTATTATTAGAATAATTTAATGAAAAAGATCTGAGTTTTATTTTTCTACTCGAGGCCATTTAAAATTCAAATTCGGAGCACGAGTTTTCAAGCTTTCGATTCTTCAAAAAGAGACAAAATAAATCATATTATCGCATCATTATTTTCAGTATTAATAACAATTCTACCCGCCCTTTGGCGGCTCTTAAAAAATTTGTTTTCTAATAACACTTTAAACGGCACAAAGGCAAAGGCAAGTTTTTCCAATTGCAATGGACAGTGAACTTTGGGTTTCTGAACTCGGTTCGGACTTGAAAGGGCGTGGTCAGGATATTCATCCCCAGTAAAACGATGGCTGATCCCGCCATGAATTGATGAGAAACTGCAGTCTCCGGTGCTTTATCCCACGACGCTCAATTGGAGCTGCATCTAGATTAGTGCTCACCTTACCGTGACATGGATCAGCATTGAAAATGGAAAAGATGATAGTCTGCAAAAGCCATTTGGAGATGGTCTGATAATGCAAGAATCCAATGCGGTCGGCCCGACCTTGAATTTGCCTGATAATCCGCATGCCCTCCCAGCCGCCGACGTGCTGCACCGGTTGCGTGTGGAGCATGCCCACGGGCTGGCTGATGAGGATGCGAAGACACGGCGCAAGCATTTTGGTCCAAACGCCGTCCCTCGGCAGCGCTCCGTAAGTTTGTTGCTGTTGCTGCTTCATCAGTTTGCCAGTCCAGTCGTCTATCTTCTGACGACGGCAGCTGGGCTGTCTCTATATTTCGGTAAAGTTACGGAGGGTAGCGCGATCGCTGCTGTCCTCGGTTTCAATGCGCTCATTGGATTCGTCACCGAATTGAAAGCGGCTCGTTCCATTAATTCGCTCCGCGCGCTTGGCGGTCGAAATGCCCGCGTGCGCCGCGAGGGTCATGTTCGCCTCATTTCTGCAATCGAATTGGTTCCCGGAGACATCGTATTGCTCGATGCCGGCGATGCCGTCTCGGCCGATCTTAGGCTGATCGAAGCTGCGGCGCTTGCTGTGGATGAGTCGATGCTGACTGGTGAGTCAGTGCCTGTAGACAAGCATGCAGAACCGGTTGCCCGCGAAGCAAGGGCGAGCGAGCGGACTTCAATGCTATTTAATGGGACTACCATAACCCGCGGCAGCGGGGCAGGCGTCGTGGTCACGACCGGGACTGCTACGGAACTAGGTCGGGTTACGCAGCTTGTTTTGGAGACAAATACCGGACGCTCACCGCTGGAGCAAAAACTTGCAAAACTGTCGCGGCAACTCGCCTTGGCCACGATGGCCGGCGCGGCGGCAATTGCCGCCATCGGCCTCGCAATGGGCCGCGACGCGTTCCTCATAACCGAGGCTGCTATAGCACTCGCCGTAGCGGCCATCCCTGAGGGCCTTCCCATCGTGGCGACTCTCACCCTGGCGCGCGGCATGTGGCGGATGGCGCGGCAAAATGCCTTGATCGAGCGGCTTTCCGCGGTTGAGACTCTTGGCGCGACTACTATCATCCTGACCGACAAGACCGGTACTCTGACGGAGAACCGGATGACTGTCCGGAGGCTTTGGCTTCCCTCTGGCGAAATCGAGCTCGAAATCAGTCCGTCTCAGGAAATGGGGCATTCGGGTCTCATCCATAATCAACAGGTCCTGCTTCTCCTGCGCATCGCCGTTCTGTGCAACGATGCGCATCTTGAACCTGTAAAGAGTGATGGCAATGGCGATCCGATGGAGATCGCGCTGCTGCGTGCAGGCCTTCAAGCAGGTCTCCAAAAGGAAGTGATGCTGAAAGGACATCGGGTCGTGCGAAAATATCCGTTCGATTCGGAAACCAAGATGATGGCCACGGTGCACGAAAACACCGACGGCTTCCTCCTAGCGGTCAAAGGAGCGCCTGAAGCTGTTATCAGCGCAGCAAGCCAAGCACTAGGCGACCAAGGCGAGGTCTCCCTCCATGCGGCACTGCGTAGCGAATGGCACCAACGAGCCGAACAGCTTGCCCATCACGGTTTGCGTGTAATTGCATGCGCCATGAAGATGGACACACGGGCAGATGTCCCACCATGTGAAGGTCTTGTCTTGGTTGGCCTGATCGGCCTCGAAGACCCTGCACGTGCTGGCGTTCCGCAAGCCATACGCGACTGCCGGAAGGCCGGAATTCGAGTTGTCATGGTGACGGGCGATCATGCGGTAACCGCCCGCAGCATCGGCCGCTCCATCGGACTGGCCGACAGCGCAGACGTTGTTGAGGGCAAGGGAATTGACCGGGCAATTGCTGCAGGACCGCGAGCGCTGCGGGAGATAAGCATCTTCGCCCGAGTCAGTCCTTCCGAAAAACTGAAACTCGTCAAGGCCTATCAGGCCGCGGGCGATATCGTTGCCATGACAGGTGATGGCGTAAACGATGCGCCCGCCCTGCGCCAAGCAGACATTGGAGTAGCCATGGGGTTGCGAGGCACGGACGCGGCGCGCGAAGCAGCCGCTATGATTCTCCTCGATGACGCCTTTCCGACAATCGTTAAGGCAATTCGTCAGGGGCGCGTCATCTTCGGCGGCATCCGCAACTTTGTCACCTATCTCATCTCATGCAACCTAAGTGAGGTACTCATCGTTGGCTTGGCGGTGGCTACGGCATTACCACTGCCGCTACTGCCGTTGCAGATTCTTTACCTGAATCTCGTAACTGATGTTTTTCCCGCTTTCGCACTGGCGTTGGGGGAAGGTGAAGCAGGCATTCTGAACCAGCCACCGCGCAGCGCAAAAGAACCGATCCTCGGCCGTACACAGTGGCTGACGGTCTTGTTGCAGACGATGGTGTTGACAGCAGGAACTTTTTTGGCGCTCGCCGTCGCACGCTGGCTTGAGTTCGATGCATTACAGTCCGTCACAGTCACCTTCCTTTCACTAGCCTTCGGGCAGCTCTGGCATGTCTTCAACATGCGGAGCAGCGAAGCCAGGATCTGGGTGAATGAGGTAACGCGGAATGGTTGGGTTTGGGCCGCTCTCGCGCTTTGTTCTCTTCTACTTTCCGTTCCACCTTATATTCCCTTCGCCGCCAACCTCCTGCAGCTGGCGCCGCTCACGGCAAAAATGTGGACCGTTGTTCTCGGATGCAGCTTTGCACCCCTTGCGCTGACTCAGGCAACTATGAGACTGGCAAACCACCTGCTAGTAAGGCAGGGATAACGGTGTCGTTGTTACCCTGGTTACAATTCGCTGCGAGCGCGGCGTTGATCGGATTCGCGGAACCCGCCCTCATCCACTATGGCGATGTAACCGCCCGTACCATTAGCATGTCGCAGTCGTTGATTGGCCTCGTTCTGATTGCCCCCCGCAACCTCTCTGCCCAAATCTTCAATTGCATGAGCACCGTCACAGTAGCAATTGTGGCCTGCTCCCTGAAAAGGGATACTCCCTGATGTTTTACATTTAAGCCGATGGAGGATGGAGAAATAAGCAAGAAAAGACATAAGCCTACAAATGGCTTTCATCTATTCTCGGCTTGCAGAACAACAATCAAAGCCAAGAGTGAATGACACTTTCAATCCAATCTCTCTGTGGGGGGATTAGAGCCCCTTGTGTATAAATCCCACAGTCAGATCTTCCCTTTCCTGTGGTCCATGCCGTAATTCCAATAACCGATCCATTATGGATCAAGGGACCGCCGGAGTCACCATGACACCCACCGGCACCCGCCGAAAGCGGATCTTCAAGCCAGAGAATAATTTTACTTTTTCCATAAGGTTCAATCACCGAAAGAGTTGCGCTTCTAAATTTTCCGAGAGCCTTGGAATTTTTTTCATCACTCAATCCGTATCCTGCCACAATAACAGGATCCCCAACCGTTAATTCCTGAACATCCGAAAGTGCAATCGGCCAAAATTGTGATGGCAATGGTTCTGCAAGTTTTACAAGCGCCATATCAATAGAGATGCTTCTATTTTTTATAGCTTTGGAATTATATTGTGGGTGTATTTTTACATGTTTTGGTTGCACAAGTATTGGAACATTATTTTCGTCACGCCAATGAATACGCCAATCTGATGCCGTTGCGACGCAATGAGCAGCAGTCAAAACAACATCTTGACGAATAACAACGCCACTACAAACATTGCCGCGATTATCAAGAACCATGACTGAATTATGGATAAAGCTTTGATCAGCATTACCTTGGACAACTGCATGCACAAGATGATTTGAAAAAACAATAAAGAATACAGAGAGCCCCACTGCAATAATTAATTTGAAAAAACTTTGGAGAGCAGAGAACATCATATCAATTAATATCCGCCAATATGCCATTAATCACTATAGGCAGAATATCACTCAGAGGCTCATTTTAATAGTTTTTAAAATCTAAGTCTGAATTTTCCAACAGAATTTATTATTGAATTATATGATAGTTTCTATAGGTTGATATTATCGTTTTCTGCTTTTTTGCTTTGAAGGCCACGATAAAGGCCAATCTTTTATTCGATCCGGAAAATCTTCAAAGGGTAAATCAGTTTCAGAGGCAAAAAGACGTCCCTTTACAGAAATTCCAGCTTCTATCACCGTTTCGGATCGACCTGAAATCAAAGGATGCCAGTTTTCTAATGGTTTTCCTTCTGCAAGAAGGCGATAGGCACAAGTGGGCGGGAGCCATTTTAATGTTCGCGCTTCTTGAGGTGTAAGCTTTACGCAATCGGAAACATGCTCTTGACGATTTTGATAATTACTGCAGCGACATGTTTCCGGATTAAAAAGTTTGCAATATAAATCGGTCGCGTAATAGGCTCCCGTATCCTCATCTTCTAATTTTACAAGACAACAACGCCCACATCCATCGCACAGACTTTCCCATTCGGATTCCGACATCTCCTCGAGAGATTTTTGTTCCCAAAATGGAAAAGCTTCCGTCATGGCAATCAAAGTCACCTTGATAAATTCGAACCTGAAGAGGACTAAAGCCTTAAATCTTAAGTTTCAACCTTTGTAAATAATCCTCGTGCCTGGCTCTGCCCGGCTAATTATCATGAGTACCCTGGGTGCAATGCGTGGCAAATTAGGGATGACGACGTAATTTTCTTGTTATGTATATCGCGTTTTTCAACCGCCGCCGCTCATTGAAGAGGCAATTGTAACTGGACGCGTTCACGCTTTCCGCCGACGCGCCTTAGGCGATGATGACGAGCTACGAATCTTTTTTCTTTTCTGGCGTGTTTCGGCGTGTTCGTAATGAACGCCCGTGAACAAAATGATCTGGCACGGCGTCGCCACGGCGGCACTGACGCGCTTTCCCCTTCGCGAGGGGTCAAATTTCAGAATTTTTGCCACCGGAACTCTCCTCTCGGATCACGAGGTTAGAACCATCACGACTATCAACCCGATATGGTTAACGCTTCGCTAACGATTGGCGCTCTAGGGTGACAAAGTCGATTAGGGATTCGGCTTAGACCGAATTGGGGAACCCGACTGGGGAGGCGCGGTTAAAAACATGAGCTTGGCATTTGAACGAGCCCCCGTTGAACCGCATCGCGAATTTAACTTGTCACCTTGGCATTCAGGATCTCAAAAGGATCAAGCGATTAAGCACTCGGACTCGGCTGAACTCGTTCCGTTAAAGTCCGTATCCCCGCTCGCGAATGAGGTTTATGCGCTGCTTCCGCGCGCATCCGAAAAGATCGCCCGCATTTGCGCCGAGATGCTGACCTCTTCGGGTCACATGACACAATCACTTGCTTTTGCTTTTCTTGCGCGTAGCGATCGCTCGAGTTTAACGGCGCTTGCGGGTGCCCAAACTCTGCCGACAACGCTTCTTCTTCATCGCGCATCATCAGGAACGATCGAAGAAGCCCGCGCGGTTGCCAGTCGCGCTCATCTTGATCCTTTGATACTTGCGGCGCTCTGTGATCGGAACGACCCGGTTCTTGATTATCTGATCGCGGAATGCCCGACACTGACAGATGCCCATCGCGTGGTCGATCAGTTGCTTCTGCGCGCAAAAAAAGATCAAAAACTCGCAACCCAATTGCTTGAGCGCGATGATCTTTCTTTCCATCAGCGTGCCAGACTTTTCGAAAAGGCCTCAGCGACACAAAGAACGTTGTTGATTAGAGATGCGGTAGAAGAAGCTGGCACATCACAACTGCAAGATAAGCCTCGTAGCCCTTTTCCCATCTCGCTTACCAACGCGATTGATCGCGGTGATCGGGATGACGTTCTTTCTGCGTTAGCCGCAAGCTGCGGCATGAGCACAGCAATGTCGGCTTTCCGCCCGCGCCTTGATCATCCGGATGGAGCAATCGCCACGTTGGCCAGTCTTTCATTGGGGATGGATAAGAGAGACATTCATCACCTTCTCGATCTCATTGGGGTCGATCCGGTCATGAAATTACGGCCAGGTGGCGCGGTCGATCTGCTCGAACAAATGGATCAAGAGTCCGCAAAACGACTGCTTGATGCGATGAATGCGCCTTACCTGTTAAGGCGCAGTAAAACGGGGCAGGATCAATCAGAACAATCCCACCCCGTAAAACCTCTTTTCATGACCGCGGTGGCCTAAACTCGCAGTCATGGCCCTTTGATTTGAAAAAATCGAACTTGGCGCTCACGCGTCGAAATGCATCGACACCGCTCCTCCGGTAATCTTCGGCGCCTTGGCTTTCAAATGGGCCGCATGGGCCAAAACCCATTCGCGTGCGGCGAGAGTAATCGCCTCGGAGGCTTTTTCATTCTTTGAAACCGTAATGGAAAAGCCACCCGTTTCAGTCTTGATAACAGAATAGCTGATAAAACCCTTCACCCCTCGCATAATTTTTTTGATATCTTTTTTGCTCGCGATGATGAGATCGATCGTTTCGACCGCACCTTTGCCCGAATAGGTCCGAATAACCGTATGCATAATGCCTCCCGTCCGTTAACTCATGCTCACAATGTTAAGGCCGACATTTATCTGATGTCTGAAAGGCTCATAACAAGCGCAAAGTGCGGGAGGCTTTGAACGGGCGCAAGTAAAAAAAGTGTCACAATTGAATTATGACAGCGAAACGACCGACTAATCAACCCGAAGGTAAACCGTATCCCCCTTAAATTAAGAGGATACGCGCGCGGCTCTTTGCTGCAGCGCGTTCCAGGTCGCTTCTGGAAGCGCGATGATCCGCTCTCGATTATCATCACGATGCCGTCTCTCGCGCTCGCCTGGCACTTCGACTCGCGTAACACCTTTTGCCGGTGGACAGTCCCGAAGCTCGGCAAGGATCTCTTCCGCAACATTCAGCATCACATGCGGCTCGCGATATCGCTTTGTATCAATAGCGATAACAAACCAATTGACTTCCGTAGTCACGGGTCCGAGCATGGCTTCGCAAATCAATTCGGCCATCACCGCCAAACCATAACCCATCGCGCCACCTTTCGGTAAAATGGCGCCGCCATTAAAATAATCAGCAGGTTCATCGGATAGCTCACCTTCGCGATTCATGATCGTTCCGAAAGGCACTTTGCCACCCGCCGCACGCGCCGCATAAAGCCACCCGCCAGCAATCATCGATGTTGCAAAATCCACAATCACCGGACCTTGTTGCCCGCCAGGAATTCCAAAACAAAAGGGATTGGTCGGCAGCAACGCTTTCTTGCCGCCATAAGGAGCAACCTGTCGCCAATTCTGCCGCCCGCCGCCACCGATAATGATTACCAAACACCCTTCATCGGCCGCGCGTTCCGCATAAGCGCCCAATCGCCCTGTATGCCCCACATGCCTTACGGGTAATGCCGCAATCCCCTTCTCTTTCGCTTTCGTAACACAGTGATCCACCGCAAGCCGCATCGCGGGAATGCCGATGCCGCCACGCCCATCGACTTCATCATCACCCTTCTCATTTTGATGAATTATCGCTTCCGCGCGAGGATCCATCACGCCTTTTGCAAATTGATCGGCATATTGCATCACGCGCATCACGCCATGCGATTCAATTCCACTTAATTCTGTATCGATAAGATGATCTGCAACTTCGCGTGCAACAGACGGAGAGCATCCAGCGTCGTTCAAAATTGCTTCAACGACATTTTGAACCGTCTCAGCAGGAATCGCGATACGATCAGAAGCCAATTGCAATTTACTGTGAGAGCCTAGCGCTGCTATTTTGTCATTCATTGCGCATGACCTTCTTCATTGAGGTCCAGAAAAAGCGAAAGACCAACCTATTCCGCAAAACAACGACCTTGCCGATCTTCAATTTCAACCCACCAAAGATCGGAGTCAAATTTAACTTCACGTTCCATGCGCTCACTCACGTCAAGACCGTTGACATCACTTAAGATGCGATCAAAGCGTCTCGTACCCTCATCGTTCTCATCCATACGCGGCGGCGCAGGTCCATAAAGATCAACTCTACCATCAAGATAATCGACCGAAATGAAAATCGCTCCGGCCTCACCAACGCCGCGCCGACGTAACACCGCGGTCGCGCCGGCGCTTTGTGCGCGTCTTAAAATGGCAGCAATAACAAGGTCGGAGCGTAGACGCGCCATAACATTTATTCGACCGGCAAGCCCGACAGTTTTTCGAGCTCCCGTTTTGTCGGCTCATCAAGTTCACCGGTTAAGGGAAGATGGCGATCTTTTTGGAAGCGCATCAAAGCCTCGCGATACGTGGCTGATTTCAATCCTTCGGCCGGGCCTGAAAAATAACCGACCCGAATAAGCGCTCGTTCGGCTAACGCTACAGAAACATCGCCCAAGGCAGGATCAGGACGACGAGGCGGCGCAGGAACGGCATTCGGATCAACCGGTGTTGCGCCGATAAAAACACTTCTCATCGACATCAAAAGATTCGGAATGAGTGTTGCGCGATTGCCTTGCTGGAAATAAAGCGCATTGGTTACAAAAGCGATCGTCACTAAAATTAGAATCGTCATCGGCAGGCTGCGTGCGGGCGATAGATAATGCCGCAGAGGCGATGTCTCTTCATTTATGCTCACGGCATGATCATCCTGATCATGATATCCGTAGGAGTCTTCGAGAACAGGCTCACGTCGCGCCATGCGATCACGCATAACGACGACCTCCCGCCATCACACGGCGCGTTGTGTGATAGACTTCTTGTGCTTGTGGCTCGAGCGGGAAATGCACCGTTGCTGAAAGTCCTTCGCCCGGACGACTATCAATTGCGAGCTTGCCATCATGATGGGCCACGATTTCACGCACGATCGAAAGACCAAGTCCCTGCCCTTCAATCTGCGCGCTGCGGCTTGAACGCCCCCGGAAACGCGGTTCGGTCAAACGCGGCAATTCATCAATCTCAACACCCGCACCATCATCAGCGATTGTAAGTGCAAGCATCGGACCTTCTTGGCGAAGCGTGACAGTCACTTTGCCTTGAGGTGCAAATTTGATCGCATTGCTCAATAAATTGAGCGCCACTTGGCGAATGCCGCTACGATGCCCAATCATCCGCGGCAAATGCGGGGCGATATGCGCACGAATTTCCGTACCCTTTTGAGCCGCATCCGGCGCAATCATGGCCAAAGTTTCATTTAGAATAGCGGCGAGATCAAAACGGTCTTCCGCTTCTTGCGGAACTTTCCCCTGTGAAAGCCCATCAACAAGATCAAGCATGTGATGTGCGGAAACCGAAATCAGACGCACATAATCTTGCCGACGAGATTCTTGATCGGCCATTAAATTCGGATCTGCAAGACAATCCGTAAATCCTACAATGGCAGATAATGGTGTACGCAATTCATGCCCTAAACGCTGCAAGGCGAAAGTTGTGGTTTCAACTTTTTCCGCTTTGCGTTGGACGAGCGGAGCAGGAGCAGCACGATAAAGCGCAAAAATTTCGCCATCATCACCCTTACCGCCGGGTGTTACACGTTGAAAACGTACGATGGCATCACGATAGGGATCAGACGCATCATGCCCTTCGGCTCCCGCCTCCGCACGAATGCGAATATGGACATCAATCGATTGGGCGCCATGGCTCGCATCAGAAAGCGCTTTCAAAAATAATGGTGCGCTTGAAAGATGCAATCTCTCAATCACACTGCGATCTGAAAGGGCATCCGGTTCAATGCCAAGGAACCGGCAGAATTTTTCATTCGCACCTTTAATCTTTCCGGAAACATCATGGCGCGCCAATCCGCCATCAACCAATGCGGTTGCCCCACGCCACCGGTCTTCTTCACGCGTTGCGCGGCGATCCGCACCAACAATCAAATCAAGCGCAAAGAAAACACCGAACGCCAGACCACCAAGTCCACACGCCGAGAACAACATCATTGCAAATGGCGACACGATGGGACCCGTAAAGAAGGACACAAACGCACTCGCCGTGAGGCTGATCACATAGACGACAGCACCGCGCGGACCTTGTAATAAGGCGCCTTCAAGAATGAGCGGCATGAGTAAAGCCAAAGAGGCCGGACCACCGGCAAGCACAGGGATCAAAGATAGTGAAAGAAGCGAAATAAAGATGCCTGCCCGGAAGCCACCAAGGCGTGACACGCCTAACGCCACAACAGCTTGGAACAAAAAAATCACACCGAGATAATGCAGAGTCGATGTCACAACCTGCGGCATGATCGTGAACAGTGAAAGAGCGATGACCCCGAGAACTGCCATCGCAAGGCGCGTACCAATAAAATAGCGGTGCGCGGTAAAGGCCGGTGTGCCTTCTATGATTGAGGGATGAACCAAAGCGCCAAAAGCGTCGCCCAAGATCTGTTCAGCCTTTTTGATCATGACACCCCTCGAAGTAAAAAGTCGGAACCACTTCTCGTCCCGCTTCGATCCTCAAAGTGCCTTAACGTGCTTAAGTCTTCCCTAAACGCTTTCATCAATTTTGAATGACAGAAGTTCAATTGTTAACAACACGCAGCGAAGCGTTAACAAACCACCTAAAAACAAGCGATTTCTTCACCAAACTTTAACCATCTTTGCAATCTATGCGTGTCTCCTCAATCAGCATGACGCATTGTCGGTGTGTGAGGTCGTGACAATCCCGTTTTGGGCTCCTGTCGATCATTAAAAAACTTGCAGAAGCCGGGATTCGATTCGTAGCCGATGGGATTCTTAATCAGATCAGCCACCGTGATTGGCCTTATCTATTTGGCATCGCCCTTGCGGCCGCCCATGCCGGAATGGCTTGCGCGTCCAGCATCAATGGCATCGTCGTCAAATCCGAGCGCGCCTGTGAAATCGCAAGACAACACAACACCGCGCGCGGCGGTTGCGAGCCCCTCATCAAAAGGTCCGGAAACAATCAGCATCGCCGCGCTGAAAGCAACCATGGAAACAGCTGGCCGAGCAGTGGCAACCGTGTGTGCCGGTCATGAAAAATCCTGCGTCGATATGGCTATGCGTGCAGCAAAAGTCACTGCGGACGCCGATCCGCTCGCGGCGTTAATCGGACCCGAAACCGCTCATGCTGCGCAGGCCACGCCGAACACGCATAATCAAGTGGCAGATGCGGCGCCGACAACGGCAATTCCTTTGCCGCCGCGTCGTGAACCTGTGCCTCAGAAAAAGATTTAATCTCGACCCCGACGCGTTTCGGCTCTAAACCCGAGCCAGTTCGGAGTCTGTCATGGCGTCACGCATCAATGAGATCATCGAGAATTTTGGCTTCCTGGAAGATTGGGAAGACCGCTACCGCTATCTGATCGAACTGGGGAAAGATCTCCCCGATCTCCCTGAGAGCGAACGGACAGAAGACAATCGCGTCAAAGGTTGTGCCAGTCAGGTGTGGGTCGTCACAGCCATTGATCGCTCGGGCCTAGAACCGGTTTTATCATTCAAAGGTCAAAGTGACGCGCATATTGTCAAAGGACTCGTCGCGCTTACGCTCGCGCTCTATTCCGACAAAACAGCGCGTGAAATTTTGAGCATCGATGCGCTTGATCTTTTTCGTCGATTGGGGCTGGCTGAACATCTCACACCACAACGCTCTAATGGTGTGCGCTCAATGGTGGAACGCATTCGCCGCGATGCCCTTGCCGCTAGCGCATAAAATGCGCGCTTCTTTATTGAAGATATTTCAATAAAGCCGTCCACCTTTCGGCACATCACGGTCAGGACGGATCAGCATGACCTTGCCTTGTTCATCTGGCACGCCAAGCGTCAACACTTCCGACATGAAGGGCCCGATCTGACGCGGCGGGAAATTCACAACCGCCAGAACTTGAGTTCCAACAAGTGTCGCTGGGCTGTGATTTTCAGTAATTTGTGCGGAAGATTTTTTAATGCCGATCGGTGTACCGAAATCGATCTTCAATTTGATCGCAGGCTTACGCGCTTCAGGAAAAGGCTCCGCCTCAACAATAGTGCCGACACGAATATCAACTTTCAAAAAATCATCAAAAGAAATTGAAGGCGCAACAATAGACGCATCAGACATTGTTAGGATCCTTGAAGAAAAATATCAGATCGACGGATCAAGATCTGCATCAGTCCGACGAGCACCGCGTTCTTTTTTGGCCATCGCCATGCCGCGCTCGACCATGCGATGCAGCGCGCCCGATAAAGGCGCCGTCATCCGTTCAAGATCTTCAAGACGATTGATCACCATGCCGCCGCGTTTCAACTCTTCATCAAGTGCGGCCATGGTGCGCGAGAGACCGGGATCTTCGTCGCGAAACCACACATCCATGACTTTGGCATAAGCGAGAACAGCACCTTGAAGCTTGATTGCGCCCATCGGCCCTTCTGTTTCAACACCCGCAGCCGCAAGCATGAAGCGCATCGAATTCAACGCGGCTTGGTTGAGCGCGGCAAGCGTAAGCGGATCACGCGCCAATGAAGGCGCCATGCGCTTCAACGCCTGTTTATAAGGTGCGAGCGCATCAAAGCGGCGCATGAGCACATCAAAAATCCGATCACGGGTTGATTCATCAGCAAGACTTTTATCGTCATCGCTCAAAACCTTTTGATCGATACGTCGATTGAAGCTTCCAAGAATTGCGCCTTTTGACGGGAAGGCTTCACGAAACTCCAGAAGAGACACGCCCGCGCGCTCGGCAATCTCGGTGATCTCGATCCGGTCCCAATCTTGTTCCGCAGCAAGCTCCATCAACGCATCGACGATCCGGTCGCGGGTTGAATGTCCATGAGTGCTCATTTTCGGCCCTCTCTTTCTGTCGTTTAGAAATGGAGGGGCTTGCCCCGAATGTCTAGCCCGGATCAGCCCGAGAGTTCGGCGGCGCGACGCCGGGCCGCATGCACAGTGCCCGCGATCAGGTTTTCGAGCGCGCCATTGCCCATGAGGACTGTGAGCCCTGCCGCTGTTGTTCCACCTGGCGAAGTGACATTTTGGCGAAGCATTTCCGCCGAAAGATCGGACCGGTGAAGCAATTCTCCCGCCCCTTCAACCGTCGCGCGGGCAAGCCGCATGGCGAGATCCGGTGGCAACCCCTCGGCTTCACCCGCTTTCGCAAGACATTCGACGAGGTGAAACACATAGGCAGGCCCCGAGCCTGAAAGCCCCGTCACCGCATCGATCAGATCTTCATGATCGACCCATTCGACCTGACCGACACCTTTGAGGAGACGATCGGCCATGAGCTTCTGCCGCTCTGTAACTTCGGGACTCGCAACCGCACCCGAAATGCCCCGCCCCACTGAAGCGGGCAAATTCGGCATCGAGCGCACAATGGCGCGCGCATTCGGTAACCGCGCTTTGAGATTGCCGATGGTCTTTCCCGCGAGAATGGAAACAACCAAAGTTTCAGGTCCGGCGAGCGGCGCGAGCGTTGGCGCGGCCGCATCAAGCATTTGCGGTTTTATTCCCAAGACAAGAGCCTCTGGGATTGAAGGCGTCTCTTTTGGATTGAGCTTTGCACCCACGCGGGCGCACAAAGCGGTCATCGCGTCGGACGGTAGAGGATCAATCACCGTGACCGATGGACCATGAAGGCCGGCATGAAGCCATCCCTCAAGCATCGCGCCGCCCATTTTGCCGGCACCAACGAGTATGAGAGACAAGGGAAAATCAGCGCTCATGATGATTTGATCTCCCAAAATTGCGGATCAAAAAACTTAAGCTTCGCCGACGGTTTCAAACATCGTCACCGCGAGCGCATCAACAGGTGATTTGCCAGACCACATTACAAATTGAAACGCTTGGTAATGGCGATCGCATGTATCAACTGCGAGATTCATCAAAGCCTCACATTGTGCGCCCGAAGGCTCGGCACCACCCGATAGCATCAACGAGTGGCGAAACATCACAACATCAGTTTCCGACCACATATCGAAATGACCGATCCACAATTGCTCATTGATGCGCGTCATCAAATCAGCAATCTCGCTGCGGCGGCGCTCTGGAATTTTGAGATCAAAGGCGCAGGCGACATGCAGCGCTTCAATACCGTCAAGCCAAGTAAAGGCGACATCATAAGACGTCCAACGGCCTTGCACGGAAATGGCGATCTCATCATCACCCGAGCGCTCGAAGGTCAAATCTTTAAGTTGAGCGAGCCGCTCGACCATATCGAGCGGATGTTCGCCCCGCTCGGTTTCATGTGAATCAGTGATCGACATCATGCATCCAGTTGCCTTAATGGCCCGCCCCGACAAGGACGACTTAAAACCATCAGGCAGGGTGGACGCTCACGGATTCGGCTGAATCGCACAATCGCCGTAAACCCCTGTCCACAGACCTTTGCCCTCGAATCAGGAGTAAATCGACATTCGAATCAAATTAATCGCCCTGTTTTGATTCGAGTGCGGCAATACGCTCTGCCAATCGCTCATTCTCTTCACGTGCGGCAATCGCCATAGCACGCACCGCTTCGAATTCTTCGCGCGAGACAACATCCATATCTCGAATCAAGCGTTCGAATTGCGCCCGCATCACGGTTTCAGCCTCGCGCTTCATGCCAGTGGCCATGCCCGCCGCGTCCGTCATTAAGCGGGAGAGATTGTCGAGAAAAGGGTTATTCGTTGTTGTCATCTGAGTGCCCTTAACAAGTGAGCTGCCGGAACCGGCGCCATCATATGATGTTCTTTTACCATGATGATGTGATGATGCCACCCCATGGTCTCGCCTTGGGTCTTGGCTTGACGGGCGAAAATGAAAAGCGCAAGCCTCGCCGAAACTCTTTTATATTCATAGGACACTATGCCGCTTTTCGTAATTCCCTTCCCGCAAATCGATCCCGTTCTGGTTGAATTCGGCCCCTTCGCGATTCGCTGGTATGCGCTTGCCTATATTGCGGGGCTTCTCCTTGGGTGGCGCTTGGCCATCGCCCTCGTTTCAAGAGATCATCTTTGGGGCACACGTGAGCATCCCGATCGAATAGCGATTGATGACCTCTTGGTCTACATCGCCTTTGGCATCGTGCTTGGTGGCCGTCTGGGCCAAGTCATCTTTTATGACTTTTCTTATTTCAGTGAGCACCCTGCCGAAATCTTTGCTGTTTGGCATGGCGGCATGGCGTTCCACGGCGGCTTCATCGGCGCATTGCTTGCGATGAGTTTTCTCGCATGGCATCGCAAAGTCCCACTTCTGTCTCTCTTCGACATTGCCGCGATCGTTTCCCCCATTGGAATATTCTTTGGTCGCATCGCGAATTTCATCAATGGTGAATTATGGGGTCGCCCGACTGATGTGCCATGGGCGATGGTTTTTCCACGCGCCGATGATCTGCCGCGTCATCCAAGTCAACTTTACGAAGCCGGATTAGAAGGTGCTTTGATCTTCGTGATAATTGGATTGATCGCCATGAAGGGCGGCTTGAAAAGATCGGGTTTGCTCGCCGGACTCTTCGGAATTCTTTACGCGCTCACGCGAATTTTTGCTGAACTATATCGCGATCCTGATCCCCTTACAGAAGCTTTGCCCGGCGGCTTTACAATGGGTATGGCGCTTTCACTACCGATGGCTTTGGTCGGCGTGTGGCTGGTGATCAGAAGTTTCCGCGCAGAGGCGAAAAGCCCATGAGCGCTCTGCGCCAACGCATCATCGAGATCATCCGGCAAGAGGGACCGATCAGCGTTGAGCGTTATATGGCGCTCGCTCTGGGTGATCCGCAGCACGGTTATTATATGACGCGTGATCCGTTTGGTGCGTCCGGCGACTTCACAACCTCGCCCGAAATCTCACAAATGTTTGGCGAACTCATTGGACTCTGGTGTGCTGATCTTTGGTTGCGTGCAGGTCAACCTCCGATTTCACTTGTTGAACTTGGACCCGGACGCGGCACTTTAATGAGCGATGTTTTGCGCGCAACAAAAGCCGTCACAGGTTTTCACGACGCGCTTCAGGTGACGCTTGTTGAAATGAGTCCTGTATTAAGCGACATACAAAGACGAACGCTCGGCCAGGCTCACCCCCACATTGAATGGGCCACGACCATCGCCACGCTTCCGGAAAAGCCAACCATCATTCTCGCCAATGAATTTTTCGACGCCTTACCAATCAGACAATTTCAAAAACGCAATCAGGCTTGGCATGAATGTTTGATTGGTGTGGATGATGACTCGCTGGTGTTTGGTTTGGCCCAAGAACCGATGCGTATGTCGGGTCCAGGGGGAAGCGAAGGCGACATTCTCGAATATGCACCAATCAGCGAAACAATCATGCGTGATCTCGCGCGCCATCTGGTTCAGTTTGGGGGCGCAGGCCTCATCATTGATTATGGTTATACGCAATCCGGTTTCGGTGACACGCTGCAAGCCTTGAAAGCGCATGAATTCGTCAATCCGCTCGAAACGCCGGGCGAAGCGGATCTCACGGTTCATGTGAATTTTGAATCTCTTGAACTTGCCGCGCGCGAGAGTGGCGCGCGCACCCACGGCCCCATCACGCAAGCGGAACTGCTTGATCGCTTGGGTATCGATACACGCGTTGAGACCCTCATTCGCAAAGCCTCCCCACAACAAGCCAATGACATTCGAAAGGCGCGCGAAAGATTGATTGAACCCACGACCACCGGCATGGGTCATCTCTTCAAGGCTTTAGCCATTTCAAGTAATGATTGGCCAACACCGGCTGGATTTTGATCTCATGACCGATACGATGCCTCGCCCTCTTATGACGTCCAATCTGCAGCATAAAGGGATCGCGCATGGGTTCTTTACGCGCGAGGGGGGCGTATCGCAGGGACTCTATAAAGGTTTGAATGGTGGCATCGGTTCATCCGATGATCCGCAATCAGTCATTGAAAATCGCGCTCGAATGGCCAGAACACTTGGCGTGAATGAACCTCATCTCTTGAGCCTTTATCAAATTCATTCCGCCATTTGCGTGAAAGTAAATGAGCCTTGGTCGCTCGATCAGCGCCCCCGCGCTGATGCGATGGTGACCAATCAAAAGGGCTTAGCGCTGGGTATCGGCACCGCCGATTGTGGTCCACTTCTCTTTGCTGATCCTCAAGCGCGCGTGATTGGTGCCGCTCATTCCGGATGGAAAGGCGCGCTTTATGGCGTGATCGACTCAACCCTTCTCGCAATGGAAGAGTTGGGTGCGGAACGTTCTCGCATTCATGTAACGCTGGGACCCACAATCAGTCAAAGCGCTTACGAGGTCGGACCTGAATTCCGTGAGACATTTCTTTCAAGCGATAAAAATTCGGATCGCTTCTTCACAACGCAAACTGGAAACGGAAAATGCCATTTCGATTTACCCGCTTACATCGTCGATCGCTTGGAAAAAGCGGGCGTCGGAAACATTGAAAATCTTGCGCTGTGCACTTATGCGGACGAAGAAAGATTTTTCAGTTTTCGTCGTACGACACATCGCAAAGAATCCGATTACGGACGCTTGATTGCGGCGATTGCTCTTACCGAGTGAACAGCTTCATTCAATAATATCGGGCGTTTTCCAGCCAATGAATTGTCCCGCATCAACAGGCAACAAAATGCCTGTAACACTTCGAGCGGACGCAAGATAAAGAACTGCATCAGCAATATCCTTGGCATCCACCGCATGGTTCAACGGGACTCCAGCGACCTCATGACGAAAACCGCTTTCGCCGTCATGAGGATTGGGCAAAGTGGGACCCGGACCAATCGCATTGACGCGGATCTTTGGCGCCAGCGCCTGCGCCATGGTTTGCGTCGCCGCATGAAGTGCGGCCTTTGATAGTGTATAGGTGAAATGTTGTGGCGTGAGCTTCAACACACGATGATCAACAATATTCACAATCGACGGATCATTATTCGATGCCATGCGTGAGAACTGCCGCGCAAGATCAATCGGCGCTTTCAGATTGATTGCGAGATGAATATCAAGAGACGATTCTGAATAATCTTCAAATCGATCCGATGAAAATACAGCAGCATTATTGACGAGAAGATCAAGCACGCCGAAACCTTCGTGTATCTCCCTCATCATGTTTTGGCGAGCAGACACGTCGACGAGATCCGCTTCAACAATATGAGCCGCGCCCCCTGCAGAGGCAATTTCGGCCACAAGCTGATCCGCCTCGAGTGAGCGTTGACGCATATGGCAAATCACGCGGTAACCCGAAGTCGCAAGCGTTTTGGCAATCATGGCCCCCACACGACGCGACGCGCCGGTGACAAGGGCGGTCTTTCGCGCAGAGGATGAAGGGATAGGCTCGGTCATAAACAGCCTTGGTGAGGAGTGGACCCGAAGGAACAAGGATCCGCTTGTCGCATGATCTTTTCACGGATGAAACCACCGATCGGTTTACCTTTTGTTGACCTTATTTTCAGGCATCGCTTAGGGGCGGGCCCCGAGATTGATAAAATTCTCATTGAAGGACGTAAGAGTCTGCATCCCGTCCGCCCTCAGAGTAAACATAATGACCCGCCCGATTAATCGATTTGGCCTTGCAATGATTTTGGCCGCGAGCCTCTCAAGCCCCTCTCTCGCCAGCGGTTTGTTCTCGACCGATGGCGTTTCGAATTGGCAAGGCGGCTATATCGGCCTTCATGGGGGCGCGGGTCTTGGCACCGCAGGCTCACTCACAACAGGCGGCACGGTTTATGGCGCTCATGGCGGAATGAACATCCAGAGCGGTCAATTTGTCGGCGGGCTTGAGGGTGATTTCGACTCTTCACAAGTCAAAAACAGCTCGACGAGCGAGAGCTTCACTCAGTCCTGGACCGCTTCAGGTCGCGGGCGCGGGGGATATTCCTTCGGCACGAATCTCGCCTATGGCACAGTGGGCGTTGCCATCAGTGGAACCAATTACACAAATGTAAATTCGACCGACGCGATTAAATATGGCGTTGTCTATGGCGCGGGCATCGAAACCTTTGCGATGCAAAATGTCGTCTTGCGCGGCGAATTCTTGCATTATGATCTTGCCGCTTCAAATTATCTGGCAAATGGATCAACCGTTTCGCTCGATACGAAAACAAACTTATTTCGCTTCGGAATCTCTTATAAATTCTGAGGCTTGACGGTTACACACACGCGTCAACTACGCCTCTTTAGGTGTTCATTAACGATAAATCCGGGAACCAAATTTCTGACCCGGCATTTCCCCTTTCGATCATCACTTTTCCAAAATTAAGCCCGCTTCTGAGATGAAACGGGCTCATGCACGTTGACGTGCCAACGTCAGCGTAACCTTAAACTCATGAGCGCATCGCTCATCGGGTTCATGAAATTCGAGGAGTTCATTCCATGTCTTTGCTTTCACGTGTTTCTCTGGCGACGGCCACGCTTCTGATCATTGGCACCTCAGCCTATGCGGCAGATCTTCCAAGCAAGAAAGCGGCCCCGAAAACCATTCCAACTCCTGTCCAAAAAATGTCGAACTGGACAGGCGTCTATGGCGGACTCAATGCCGGTTTAGGCTTTGGTAATTTCACCAAAGAAGGCAAGGATGTTTTCGGCAACCCCACCGGCGGCACTTTAGGTGTCACAGGCGGCTATAATTATCAGGCGCCTAACAATTGGGTTTATGGCCTTGAAGCCGATCTTTCACTCGGCAACATCAAAGGTAGCAATACAGGTTCAAGCGAAGCGCGTTATCTCAATACATTTCGTGGTCGTCTCGGTTATGCAATGAATGAGACCATGCCCTATATTACAGCCGGTTATGCCGGCGCAACAACCCATGACTCTAATGGTGGATCAACAGTCGATAATTACCATAATGGTTACACGCTTGGCGGTGGCGTTGAAGCCATCATCAGCGGACCGTGGACCGCAAAAGCCGAAGCGCTTTACATTCATCTTGAAGAAAAAGACATTCCTTCCAGCGGTGGATCATCTGGCGCAGATTGGGGCCTTGTTCGCGTGGGTTTGAATTATAAATTTTAATTTGTATCACGCGTTTTAAAATAGAAAACCCGCTTCATTATGAGGCGGGTTTTTTACGTTTGTCTTTGACGCTAAATTAGTGTGGCGCAGTGGCTGCGAAAGAAGGTACACGCGCAGCAAAATCATCGAGCCAAGCGACAAGGCGTGGATGTTGCTTTCTCCACGCGCCTTCAAAGCGAAAATCGAGATAGCCCAAAGCACAAGCTACAGCCACCGTACCAATATGCGGAACCGGCGATAAATGGGGTGGATGCGCTTCAAGCGCCGCGAGCGCGCGCTCAACTTTTCCGGCTTGATGCGAAACCCATTTCGGTTCGCGACGATCCTCTGAGCGGAAACGTAATTCATAAATTTGCAAAATCGCGGCGTCCATAATGCCATCAGCCAGGGCTTGCATAACGAGAACATCAAACCGATCCGGGCTTTTCACCGGAATGACGCGTCCTCCTCCGCCAAGATGATCGATATAGTCGACGATTACGCGTGAATCATAAAGAACGCGTCCGTCATCAAGAATGAGTGTCGGAATTTTGCCAAGCGGATTTTGTTGACGCAGATCATCTTCAGCGCTCAGCGTGTCTGCATTCACAATCTTGATGCGATCAATCACGCCGACAATATGCGCCGCCATTTTCACTTTACGACCGAAGGGGGACGCGGGTGCTGAACGCAAAATCATAATTCTGTCTCCTCAACCATTTTTAAAAACTGTATAGAGAATGGCTAACCCTAGCAGGCTCATGCTTTCTCGACCAGCGCCCTGCTCTCGCTTATGCGCAAGGCTCACTTCGATTTTTCGGGCACCAACCAGTCGCAACGGACTTTATGACCGGGTCCTGAGCCGAGGATTTTGTCGAGAAATGTCAAAATTCCTGTCATTTCGTCTTTCAGCTTCCACGGCGGATTGATGATCAAAAGGCCGGAACCCGCCAAACCATCCCCCGCCCGTTCGTCACGGATCCATTGTTCAAGCCGAAGAATTTTCGGAATTTCAGTATCCACCATGGCCTTGTAAAACGCATCGACAGGCAATCCCGCTTTCAACGGATACCAGATCACATAGATGCCGGTTGAGAATTTCCGATAGGCCTGACGGACAGCCTCCACGACACGATCAAATTCATCACGCTCTTCATAGGGCGGATCGATCAAAACAAGACCGCGCCTTTCTTTCGGCGGTAAAAACGCATTAAGCGCTTCATAGGCATCGCGCTCCAAGAGTTTGACGCGCCCATCAAAAGCAAAATTCTCTTTCGCTTGGCGCGCATCTTCAGGATGTTTTTCAACAAGGATCAACCGATCTTCACCGCGCAACAAACCGCGTGCGATTTCCGGAGAACCAGGATAGACGTCATCGCCATGAAAAGATCTTACACGATCAACCGCTTCACGATAGGGCGAAAGAAGATCGGCGATCTCTGACAGCAATTCGGTTGTAAGAAGCCTACCAATACCGCTTAGCCATTCACCGGTCCGCTCAGCTTCGTTTGAGTGAAGATGATAAAAACCTAATCCCGCATGCGTATCAATCACACGGAACGGAGCGGATTTCTCCTTCAGATGAATAAGGCACCGCGTGAGTGCAATATGTTTTAACACATCTGCAAAATTGCCGGCATGAAACGCATGGCGATAATTCATCAACAAAACCCAATCGGCGACATTACATAACAGAAATAAATGTCACACAGCGTGATCCAGAACGCTCACGCTCTCATTGTGGCAGAACAATCGAAACCTGATCTGACCGACAGCCTGAGCGATCCACTTCCGGACATGTGCGAAACTCTTTCAAATCCTTTGTGAAGCAGATCCGGACTTCGCGCAACACCGCTTTGCGGCAGGACACGCTGATCATTGAGGGTTGAAGCCCCGGATTTGCCTCGCTGAAATTTTTTTCGATCTCGTTCGGTGATGGCTTAAAATCACTTACGGGCGCAGCTTTTGAAGGATCAAGACTCGCAGGCACCTTAATACGGTCGCGCGCGGTCGCAACCGCATCAAGATAGAGATCCGGATCAAGCCCCGAGCAAGAACCATGGCGGCGCCACTCATATGTGGCGAGCTTCAAATCAGGGAAAATAGAAGCAGCTTTTTCAAAGCTCGATTTTGGCAAATCTTTTCGATCTGTCGGGCAGGAAATCGGATAGCCCTTCTCATATTGAGGCCAAAGCCCATGCACGACAAAGCCTTTCTGCGCGCCGAGCTGGCATTGTTCCGGGCTGCGCTTATCTCCACCATTCGCGCAATAAGCGGGAGACCATGAAAGCGCCAGAACATAAAAATCGAACTGCCCTGGCTCAGCGCCGGTTTTGACAGACTTTGTTTGCGCCGAGCTTGGCGTCAGCGCTAAGCCGACAAAAGCCAAAAACACAAAAAGCATCACCTGAAGACGTCTCATCACTTTCATCCTCGTATTCCGATCTGGAACAATGAACGTTACACCAAGCCTAGTGGACAAGATGTTTGTGGTTTTGCAGTAGAACTATCAAATCTCGCCATTGCTCGCCCCTGTCACATCTGACAGGGTGACAAAGTGATGATTATGATGATGGCAAATTATGGACGCGCGGCATGACGAAGAAGACTTGGGATTTCTGGATCGACCGGGGCGGTACCTTTACCGACATTATTGGCCGCGCGCCCTCGGGAAAATTATCCGCGCGCAAAGTGCTTTCTGAAAATCCCGGCGCCTATCGCGATGCGGCCGTTCACGGCATCCGCCTTCTGCTTGGCCTCAAACCCGGAGACGCGATTCCGACCGATGTGATCGGTGATGTGCGCATGGGTACAACGGTGGCGACCAATGCGCTCCTTGAACGCAAAGGCGAGCGGATGGCCCTGATCGTCACACGCGGTTTTCGTGATGCTTTAAAAATCGGCTATCAGGCTCGCAACGATATTTTTGCACGCGCGGTTAAAAAGCCTGATGCGCTTTATGCCGAGACCATCGAAATTGATGAACGCGTTCGCGCGGATGGAACGGTTGAACAAGCGCCCGATGAAGACGCAATGCGCCTCGCATTTCAATCGCTTCGTGATAAAGGCTTTAGCGCTGTTGCCATCGTCTTCATGCATGCATGGAAATTTCCGGCTCATGAAAAATTGGCTGCAAAAATCGCGCGCGAGATCGGCTTTTCACAAGTTTCCGTAAGTCACGAGGTCGGCCCGCTGATCAAATTTGTCGGACGCGGCGACACAACGGTTGTTGATGCCTATCTTTCTCCGATTTTAGCGCGCTATGTAGCGATGGTTGCCGAAGAGCTTGATGTAAAACGCTCAGGCGCGCGGCTTATGTTCATGATGTCTTCTGGCGGATTGACAGCTGCCGATCTCTTCAAAGGCAAAGATGCGGTGTTATCGGGTCCTGCAGGCGGTGTCGTTGCACTCGCCGAAACCGGACGCGAAGCGGGATTTGATCGTGTGATCGGTTTTGATATGGGCGGCACCTCAACCGATGTCGCGCATTTCGACGGTCATTATGAACGCGCTTTTGAAACGGAAGTGGCGGGCGTAAGAATGCGCGCGCCAATGATGATGATCCATACAGTCGCAGCCGGCGGCGGTTCCATCCTTCATTATGATGGCACACGCTATCGTGTGGGGCCCGACTCTGCAGGTGCCCATCCAGGTCCTGCGTGCTATCGCCGTGGTGGTCCGCTCACGGTGACGGATGCCAATGTGATGCTTGGCAAACTTGATCCTGATTTTTTCCCTTCTATTTTTGGGCCTGAACAAAATCAGAAACTTGATCGAGATGTGGTGCGCGAAAAATTTAAAGCGCTCGCGTCCGAGATTGGTGATGGACGCCGAGAAGAAGAAATTGCCGATGGGTTCATTCGCATTGCGGTTGCCAATATGGCCGAAGCGATCAAGAAAATCTCTGTCGCGCGCGGTCATGATGTGACACGCTATGCGCTGAACGCCTTTGGCGGCGCGAGCGGTCAACATGCTTGTCTCGTTGCGGATGCGCTCGCAATGGATACGATTCTTGTTCATCCTTTTTCGTCTCTGCTCTCTGCCTATGGTATGGGTCTCGCCTCCATTCGCGCGACGCGTGAGCAAGCGATTGAAAAGCCCTTTTCCGATGAGGCGCTTTCTTTATTTGATCAGGAAGTTGAACGCTTAGGGACGCTCTGTCGTACCGAAGTCGAGAGCCAAGGCGTTGCGTCGTCTGATATTACGATTCATGCACAAGCGCTTCTGCGCTACGCGGGAACGGACTCAGCCATCGCTGTGAGTGTTTATTCTGAGCCCTCATCATCCTTAGCCGAACGACTGGCAACATTACGAGAGAATTTCGAAAATCTACACCATCAAAGATTTGGGTTCTCCGATCCAACAAAGTCGCTTGTGCTTGAAGCGATTGCGATTGAAGCGATTGGCGGCGGTCAACCTGTTGCATCTCAAGAAGCAAATTCAACTGCTGAGGACCTGCCGGCACCCTACGCCCGGAAACGTATTTTCAGCGAAGGAAAAAATCATGACACGCCGATTTATTTGAGACAACACCTCAAAGCAGGCCATCAGATCAAAGGTCCCGCGCTGTTGATTGAACCGCATCAAACCATCATGGTGGAAGCCGGATGGGCGGCCACATTAAATGCGCGCGATCATTTGATTTTAAAACGTGTTGAACGCCGCGAAAAACGCGTGGCAGCGGGAACAGATGCCGATCCGGTCATGCTTGAGATCTTCAACAATCTCTTCATGTCGATTGCCGAGCAGATGGGTGTAACGTTGCAAAACACCGCCTCATCCGTGAATATCAAAGAACGCCTCGATTTTTCATGTGCGATCTTTGATCATGAAGGACGGCTTGTTGCGAACGCGCCTCATATTCCGGTTCATTTGGGTTCAATGGATCGTTCGGTTGAAACCATCGTTCAGATGAATGACGGGAAGATCAAACCGGGTGACGTCTATATGTTAAACGCGCCCTATAATGGTGGCACGCATTTACCTGACATCACCGTTTGCACACCGATTTTTGATACGGATGGCAAAACGCTTCTCTTTTGGGTCGCTTCACGCGGTCATCACGCCGATGTTGGGGGTGTGGCGCCCGGTTCGATGTCACCACGCGCGACGACGATTGATGAAGAAGGCGTCTATATTGATAATTTCCATCTCGTCGATCAAGGCCGCTTCCGTGAAGCGGAGACACGTGCGCTTTTTGAAGGCGCGCTCTATCCCGCGCGCAATGTCACGCAGAATATCAATGATTTGAAAGCACAAGTGGCGGCGAATGAAAAAGGCGCAGCCGAGCTTAAAAAGGCTATCAGCGAATTTGGTCTTGATGTCGTCAAAGCCTATATGGGCCATGTACAGGATAATGCCGCCGAACATGTAAGGCGCGTAATTGAGCGGTTACGCGATTCATCTTTCTCCTATGAAATGGATAATGGCTCGGTGATCAAAGTGAAGATCACGCTCGATCATAAAGCGCGAGAAGCGACGGTTGATTTCACCGGCACATCACCGCAACGCGGCGATAATTTCAACGCGCCCGAACCTGTGACGCGAGCCGCTGTACTTTATGTCTTCCGCATCATGGTTGATGATATGATCCCGATGAATGCGGGGTGCTTGCGTCCCATCAAGGTGATCTTGCCGGAAGGCTCGATGCTCTCCCCACGTTATCCCGCAGCGGTTGTCGCGGGCAATGTTGAAGTGAGCCAAGCGGTCACGAATTGTCTTTTTGGCGCGTTGCAGGCAATGGCCGCCGCGCAAGGCACGATGAACAATCTCACTTTCGGCAATGCGCGTTACCAATATTATGAAACGATCTGCTCGGGTTCTTCCGCTGGTCCCGGCTTTGATGGCGCAGCGGGTGTGCATGTTCACATGACGAATTCACGACTTACCGATCCCGAGATTCTTGAAAATCGTTATCCGGTCTTGCTTGAAGATTTTCATATTCGGGAGGGTTCAGGCGGTAAGGGGCAATGGAATTCAGGTGATGGCACAAGCCGCACCATACGTTTCCTTGAAACGATGGATTGCGCGATTCTCTCAGGCCATCGCCGCATTCACCCCTTCGGCCTTGATGGCGGTGAAGCCGGTGAAATCGGGCGCAATTTCGTTACGCGAAAAAATGGACAGATCGAAGAGCTGAAAGGCGCCGATCAAACGCTTCTTGAGCCTGGCGATAAAATCACGATTATTACACCCACCGGCGGTGGCTATGGTCCGCCGTCAAAGCGCGGCAAGTAGACTTAAATCAATAGACGCCTTTGAAGTCGCCGTCGTCATCACTTTCAGGTTCTGGCGGCAAGAGCGCAATGACCTTCGGATCGATTGGACGTGCGGCCGGCACCGGCACAGTGACAGGCAGGCCTGAGGGCGCATTCATTTCCGCAACCGCAGTCGCGTTTTGATCGCTTGCGGTTGGACGATAATTGAGACCCGCAATTTGATTGGCAGTTGATGGCGCTTTGATGCGCCGCGCGAAATTTAGTTTCGGCTGACAGATCCGTCTTTGATAACCTGTGTCATGGCGCATCAAATCGAGATGCAAATGATCAGCGTGATAAGAGTCAGATCCCGGCGCGAGAACCGTTGTGAAATAGTCGCACGCATTGACAGTGATCTCGCGTAAGAAAGCCTGATCAGTTGCTGAACCCCGCCAACCTTCGCGCACGCTGATCTTACGACCATTGGCAAAGCGGAACCCCATAATGTCGACGGCATTACCGAATGAATGTTCAGAGATCCGCGCAAACCATTTCGAATCCTGATTGCGACAAGAGTAAGACCCGACCGTCATCGCCTCAACGCGTTGGCCATAGTAAAGCTGCGCTGCCGGCTCAACGATTTCTTTGACCCATCGATCAACACTTGAGATGGCCGAGCACGACATGGTCGCACGGCTCGTGAGCCCCACAGTGCCATTCGCAAAAGCGGCGACTTTGAAAGGTTGCTGCATGCCGCACGCCCCGGGCCCGTCAATCCGCGTTGCCGGTTCGATATAAGCAGAGGCCTGCACAGCCCCTGATGAGAGGCATTTCGCTTCAAGTTCATCGCGCCAAGGCGCACGCGTGTCAAAACGCATGCCGCACCCGGCAAGCGCGAGAAGAAGCGCCACGGAAATGAGGCGCGCGGGCGTAAAAAATTTCATGGGCCCAAGGATAGACGCCCATGGTTATTGCGAGGTTAAAGCGCTGACAATTTCATCGCGTCTGTTGAATAGCGGAAAGCATCCAGGCTCCCGGACCGTCGCGGCGGAAGGTCCAAAGCTCGGTCACTTGCTCAGGTTGGCCGCCCGAAACCACACGGCCAGAGGCGCGCTCGATCATCGTATCAATCAGCGAGAATTTCATCGCCACCGTCGCATAGTCGGTCGCACCCTCGCCCCACGCTTCAGCAAGATCACCTTGGAGAAGCCGCACATCGCTCACGCGATTGACGAGTCCCTGGCCCGCATTGCGCGCGAGGTCTTCGGCGAAATAGGCGACCATTTCCGGTGTGGCGACATTTCGCAACGCATCGATATCCTCACGCGAATAGGCATCTTGTACCGCGTGAAGCTTCTCTTCGAACGCCGCGTAATCAGCCTGATCGATTGTGACCGGACGCACCGAAGGCGCGGATGATTGAAAACCCGAACCGCCGCCAAAACCGTTCGGTGAGGGTTGTGGGATCGGTCCAAAGCCCGCGCCCATCGGCGCCACGCGCCGGGCAAATAGTCCGAACAAAAATTTCACCGCGAAGTAGATGAGGCCGAATTGCAGAAGTAGTCCAAAAAAGGACATTCCCCCACCCATGCCACCGAAGAACCCGTTCCCAAACATCATGCCGAACAGGCCTGCGCCCAATAATCCCCCCATCAAGCCGCCACCGAAGCCGCTGAAGAGTCCACCGCCAAATCCGCCCGCAGGGGGATAAGACGGAGAGTAACTCGGCGCGGTTGGCTGGGTATAGGACCGTTCAATCGGTGCTGCAGGTTTCGGCGCGGTTGAAGTCGAAGGGGGACGCGAAAAGGTGAAAGACCCCCGGCTACCGCTCGAAAACCCTGATCCGGCCCGTGCATCCGCAGGCGTATTCACCAATGTGGTGAATAAAAAAACCGACACCAGAAGGCCAAGACCGGCCAAGAAAAAGCGCGACATCAGCGGGATCCTCGAACAACGACCCCCTCTATATGGTTGCGCTTCGGCCAAAGGAAAAGGGGTCAGGATTTAAGTGCCCATCGCGCGGCGGCAGCATCATCATCCGCTTTGGCCTCAACCCAATCGCCAACTGTGCCATCGGCGCGATATTCTTTTTTCCAAAAGGGCGCGCGCGTTTTGAGATAGTCCATTAAAAATTCACACGCGGCGAAAGCCTGCGCCCGATGCGTGCTCGCCGTACCAACAAACACAATGCCGTCGCCGGGTTTCATCACACCATAACGATGGATCACGCTGACAGAGGATAAAGGCCAACGCGTGCACGCTTCATCAACAACGCGTTTGATTTCGTCTTCAGCCATGCCGGGATAATGTTCGAGTTCAAGGGCTTTGAGCCGCCCACCTTCACTGCGGCAATAACCGATAAATGTGGCGACTGCACCGACATCTTCACGTGGCGATATCAGTGCTTCTGTTTCTTTGCCAGCATCAAAGACTTCAGCCTGAATGCAGATTGTGATGCGCGTCGTCATCTTTTAACCACCGGTCATCGGCGGGAAAAAGGCGATCTCGCGAGCGCCCGCAATCACATCTTGCGGCTTAGCATGAACACGATCAATTGCCGCGCGAACAAGTTTTGGATTTTCAAAAGCCGAGGCATAGCCTTCATCACGCTGAGAGAGCCATTCCGCGAGCGCTTCAACCGTCAAAATATTTTGAGGCACATCAATAATTTCTTCGGCCACGCCGACACGCTCGCGCACCCAGGCAAAATAGACGAGTTTGATGTCAGTCATCGGCTTCGACCACATGACGAATACCGGCGCGGAAATAATCATAACCGGTATAAAGCGTCAAAAGCGCAGCAATCCACAAAAGTACAATGCCAATGGAAGTGGTACCAGGCAACACACGCTCACCGGCAGGCCCCGCGATCAAAAATCCAACTGCGACGAGCTGAAGCGTGGTCTTCCATTTCGCAATCGTTGACACCGGAACACTCACACGAAGTTCAGCCAGAAATTCACGTAAACCCGAAACAAGAATCTCACGGCTCAAAATCACAATAGCGGCCCAGATGGAAAAACCGGAAATCGTGCGATCGGTCACCAGCATCATCAGAGACGCGGCGACAATCAATTTATCAGCGATCGGATCCAGCATACGCCCAAGTGATGATTGCTGCGCCCAAGCGCGCGCGAGATAACCATCAAAAAAATCCGTAATCGCAGCGGCAGAGAAAATCCCGAGCGCGATCCAACGCATCACATTTTCTTCCGGCCAGAAGAGACAGCCCACGACAATCGGCACCGCCACAACCCGACCATAGGTCAGGATATTGGGCAGCGTGAACGGGCCAAGCCGTCGCCTTTTCTGAGGAGTCGTCTGTTGAGGCATCGTCATGGCGGCAGAAAACAGACTGGCAGGGTCCACGTCAACTGTTTGACGTAAAACCCCTATTTCACATAGCGAAAATCATCCCAAGCACATGCGGTTTTACGCGTATAAATTACGAATCGGCCACCGCCCGCTCCCCACGAAAGCCCTAACGCCCCCCATCATGGAAAAAATCATAAACGGCTTTGGCGGTTGCTTCATTCACGCCGGGCGCTTTGGTGAGATCTTCAAAAGAGGCCTGTGCAATGGCTTTCGCAGTTCCAAAATGCAAAAGCAGCGCGCGTTTACGACGCGGTCCAATGCCCGGAATCTCATCGAGCGGATTAGCGGTGAAGGCCTTCTTTCGTTTGGCGCGATGCGTTCCAATCGCAAAGCGATGCGCTTCATCACGCAAACGCTGAATAAAATAAAGCGCGGGATCGCGCGGCGGCAAACGAAAGGGTTCACGTCCGGGAATGAAAAATTGCTCGCGCCCCGCATCGCGATCAACACCTTTCGCGACACCCACCATCGGCACATTTTCAAGACCGAGCTCCGCAAGCACACTGCGTGCGGCATCAAGTTGCCCCTTACCACCATCGATCAAAACAAGATCCGGCCAATCAGGCATGGCATCATCGGCCCCCTCTTGAGGTTCCGTTTCGCGTGGTGACTCTTTTTGAAGGCGCGCGAAACGCCGCGTTAGCACCTCACGCATCATCCCAAAATCATCACCGGGCGTAAGCTCTTCGGATTTGATATTAAACGTTCGATAATGCGGCTTTGAGAAACCCATCGCTCCTGCAACCACCATCGCGCCCACGGCATTCGTGCCCATGATGTGCGAGTTATCATAGATCTCAACGCGACGCGGCGGCTTCTCCAATCCAAAAACCGGAGCGAGCGAAGCAAGCAATTGTTTTTGCGAAGCGGTATCAGACAGTCGACGCGAGAGCGCTTCGCGCGCGTTCGTTGCCGCATGATCAACGAGATCGCGTTTCTCTCCGCGTTTTGGAGTGCTGACTTCGATTTTATGCCCCGCGCGTAAAGACAAGGCTTCAGCGAGAAGAGTCGCATCTTCAAGATCATGAGACAACAACACCAAACGGGGCGCAGGTTTGTCGTCGTAAAATTGCGCTACGAATTGCGTCAGAATCTCTTCAACCGCAATGGATTTATCAGCACGCGGATAATAAGCGCGATTACCCCAATTCTGATAATTGCGGAAGAAAAAGACTTCGATACAAAATTGTCCTGCTTCTTCATGAAGCGCAAACACATCGGCTTCTTCAACCGTTTGCGGATTGATGTCTTGTGTTGAAACAATCGCCGACAACGCCGCCAAGCGGTCACGAATGCGGGCTGCCGTTTCAAAATCAAGGGCATCAGAAGCCTCTTGCATGGTTTCAGCGAGACGCGTTTTCACCGCTTGGCTTTTGCCGGAAAGAAAATCGCGCGCTTCCGTCACAAGCCTTTGATAGCCCGGTGCATCGATCTCTCCTGTGCATGGCCCCGCACAACGCTTGATTTGATAGAGGAGACACGGCCGCGATCGATTTTCATAATAAGAATCGGTGCAGGTGCGCAAAAGAAACGCGCGTTGCAAAGCCGCAATCGTTCGATTAACCGCCCACACACTCGCGAAGGGTCCAAAATAATGACCCTGCCGCGTGCGCGCACCACGATGTTTTGTAAGCTGCGGGGAGACATGATCGGAGGTCACGAGAATATAGGGAAAGCTTTTATCGTCGCGCAACAACACATTGAAACGCGGCTTCAGCTGCTTGATATAATTGGCTTCTAACAGCAGCGCTTCGGTTTCGGTTTCGGTCGTGACAAATTCCATCGCCGCGGTTTCAGCGATCATGCGCGCGATGCGACTCGTATGCCCCACTCCGCGTGCATAATTCGAAACGCGTTTTTTCAGACTCTTGGCTTTGCCAACGTAAAGCACCGATCCTTCGCCATCGATCATGCGATAAACGCCGGGTGCATTGGGTAAGGTTTTGAGCGCAGTTTGAATGACTTCGACACCCGCCTTCAAGCGCTGCGGCGTCGCATCACTTTCAAGCCCGAGATCAAGCTCCGCCTCGGCGTCGGGCAATGCCTCATCCTCTGCCTCGAATTCGAAATCTTCGGGCAGGTCGGCGGACTGATCCGGTGACTCAGGCGATCTAGGCGGTCTCGATGTCATGAAATCCGATTTAGGCGTTTCGCTTCAACTTGACAAATCGCACTCTTTTGAGGACCTCTAAGCCTATCGCAAAGAGGGGCGCGCTGCGCGCTTTTTCTCTTGTCATCCGGTCGTGCGGTTCCGGGTTGATGGCGTGTCTCTCCTTTCAATTTTTTCCTGAAACCCAAGGACCGCATCTATGATTTTTTCACGAAACAACCGCGTGTTTTTTGTAGCGTTGGGTTTCGTTACGTTTTTTGTAAGTGCTCTTTCACTCAGAATCCCCTCCGCCCGAGCAGATTCGATCCTCGTTTTCGCCGCCGCCTCGCTCAAAGAGACGCTTGAAAATGCAGGCAAAGCTTTCACGGCAGACACGGGAACCGAAGTTAAGTTTTCTTTCGCCGCCTCTTCCGCACTCGCCAAGCAAATTGAAGCGGGCGCACCCGCTGATCTCTTCGCCTCGGCCGATCTCAAATGGATGGATTATCTTGATGAAAAAAAATTCATTCGTTCAGAGACACGCAAAAACATCATCGGCAATCGACTTGTGATCGTTGCGCCTCAATCATCAGTGCTAAAGTCAATCGAATTTACTGAAGAGGCTTTTACAAAAGCACTGGGCGACGGCAAGCTCGCCACTGGTGAAGTCAATTCTGTTCCGGCTGGAATTTATGCCAAAAGCGCGCTGCAAAATTTAAAGCTCTGGACGTTTGTTGAATCAAGGCTCGCGCAAGCCGATAATGTTCGGGGCGCCCTCGCTTTTGTTGCGCGGAATGAAGCACCGCTTGGAATTGTTTATGAGACGGACGCGCGGGTTGAACCGCAAGTAAAAATCATCACGCGCTTTCCCGCTGAGAGCCACGCACCAATCATCTATCCCTGCGCCGTAACAGGCCAGAGCAAAAGTCCGGAAGCGGAACACTTTTTGAACTACCTCACCTCACCGAAGGCGAAAGCAATTTTTGAGACAGCGGGATTTATTGTGCTTGCGCAATAAATCTCAAACAAAGCTCAACGCAACAAGGGCGCGAGTGCTTTAAAGTCAGGCGTACCCGCGCGCTCGATCAATTCGAAAAATGCCATCTCAGCAGAGATAACCGTAACGCCCGCTTTTTCCATACGGCGCTTTGCCGCTTCAACATCAGACGCGCTGCGGCTTGAAATGGCATCACCAACAACAAATACAGAATAACCTTCTGCCACGGCGTCGAGTGCGGTTTGCAAGACACAGACATGCGCTTCCATACCGACAATCAGAAGGTGCTTGCGGTGTTGATGAGCAGCAAGATGTTCGGCAATCGCCTCATCCCGCAAACAGGAGAAAGCTGTCTTCGCGAAAACAGGCGTTACATGACCACAGGCTTCACGCAACTTCCCATCCGTCGATCCGAGACCTTTCGGATATTGTTCAGAAATCGTGATCGGTAATTCAAATTGACGCGCTGCCGCGATCACCAAACGCGCGCGATCGATCATCGCTTCAACATTATGGATCGTGTTGATCAATTTGTCTTGAATATCAACAACAAGAAGCTGCGATTGATCTCGACGCAACAGAAGCGAATGATGGTCCATCACTCACGCTTCATCTGGAATGAAATGCAACACCGTCGCATTGATGCAATAGCGCAAACCGGTCGGGCGCGGTCCATCAGGAAAGACATGGCCTAAATGCGCATCACACACCGCACAGAGAACTTCGACACGCCGCATCCCGAGCGAAAGATCCTCATGTTCTTCGATGAGTTCTGGTGCAATAGGTTGGAAGAAGCTCGGCCAACCTGTGCCCGATTCAAATTTGGTGCGCGATTCAAAAAGATCCGTTTCGCAGCACACGCAGCGATATACGCCTTTACGTTTCTCGTCCCAACCCGGTCCCGTGCAGGCGCGCTCGGTGCCATGTTCACGCGCGATGCGATATTGCTCCGGCGTCAAACGCTGCCGCCATTCCGCTTCGCTCAAGATCAATTTTTGAACCTTTTTTCTGTCACTCATGGTCCATTCTCTCGTTTTCGCCGCCGCGTCATCGCCTCTTTTATCAGGAGGCCTTTCACCTCACAATGAGGCGACGAAGGCTCTAAGCGATCTTTCAATAGGGAACCCCTCTTTTACGGCGGAATCATGAAAGAATTTCTCGGTGAAGGCTTCTTTTTATGGTCAACTTAACCGCTCGCCCCCGTTGAAATGCCGCATTGCGGCGAAGAGGATTCCTGCCTAAATAGTCCTGACGCTTTTGGACGGTCCTCGGTTTCGGGGGCATCCCATCAGCTCCAAATTTTCAACCCTTGAGACGTCACAAAAGGAGATAAACCCCGATGTTCTCACTTCCCGATCTTCCCTACGCTCACGATGCGCTCCAGCCCTATATGTCGAAGGAGACGCTCGAATATCATCACGACAAGCACCATCTCGCTTATGTAAATAATGGCAATAATCTCGTGAAGGGCACGGAATTCGAGGGCAAGTCTCTCGAAGACGTGGTGCGCGGTTCCTATGGCAAGAATGCGGGCCTCTTCAACAATGCTGGTCAACATTACAATCACATCCATTTCTGGAAATGGATGAAGCCGAATGGCGGCGGCGCGATTCCGGGCAAGATTGAAAAGGCCATCATTTCCGACATTGGATCGGTCGATAAATTCAAGGAAGATTTTGTCGCTGCCGGCACCACGCAATTCGGTTCAGGCTGGGCGTGGCTTTCTGTGAAGAATGGCAAGCTCGAAATTTCAAAGACACCGAATGGTGAAAGTCCGCTTGTGCATGGCGCTTCACCCATTCTCGGCGTCGATGTGTGGGAACATTCATACTATATCGATTACCGCAATCGTCGCCCTGATTATCTCAAGGCGTTCGTCGATCACCTGGTCAACTGGGACTATGTGCTCGAAATGTATGAAGCCGCGACGAAGTAATCGTCACGCTTCTCTATTAGAAATCAAAAAGGGGCCGCTCTGGCCCCTTTTTTATTGCGCACAATGAACGAGTTTCAGAACGCTTCTTCAAGCATGACGAGATAATCCGATTCCGTTGATTGGCGCGGATTGGTCGCGTGCGTGTGATCTAGACACGCGAGCCGCGCGACATCGGATAAAATTCCATGGGGAACATGAATATCACGCAATCGCATCGGAATACCGAGAGAAGTGGCAAATCCATGCATGAAGGCAGCAAAATCAGCTTTCGCCTCTATACCGACTGCTCGTTTTAAACGCGGATAGGTTTCAGCGGAAACACTTTCATTAAAACGCAAAACAGGCGGTAAAAGAATCGCGTTCAAGGTGCCGTGATGAAGCTTCAGATCACGATAACCACCAAGGGGATGAGAGAGCGCATGCACCGCGCCTAAACCTTTTTGAAAGGCAAGCGCCCCTTCCATCGCCGCAATCATCATCTCGCGGCGCGCATGAAGATCATGTGGATGAGACACAGCACGCGGCAGAGCGACAATCGCGCGCTCCAACCCATCAATCGCAATCGCGGCCGCAACCGGATTATCGACAGGCGAAATGAAAGTTTCGATACAATGGCTAATCGCATCCATGCCTGTTGCAGCCGTCAAAAGAGAAGGCAGACCGACGGTCAATTCAGGATCGCAAATCGCTCTTTTGGGAATGAGGAAGGGTGAGAGCAACCCGAGTTTGCGACCATCCCTAAAACTGATAATGGCGCCGCGGCCGACTTCACTGCCTGTTCCCGCAGTCGTTGGGATCGCAAGAGTTGGCGCCGTCTTGGCGGTGATCTTTTGCATCCCCCCATTGACGACCGCGAAAGAGGCCAGTGGACCGTCATGCGTCGCAAGCACGGCAACGGCTTTAGCAAGATCCATGGCCGAGCCACCACCAAGCGCGATCACTCCATCGCATGTCCCAACGCGGTATAGCTCGAGCGCTTTTTCAGCCGCCTCTTCCGTGGGATTGGCAGGCGTTTCGTCAAAAACGGGCAGAGAAAGATCAATCCCACCCTCTTTCAGAACCTGATCAAGAAGTCCGACCGCTCGAATGCCCCGGTCTGTAACCAGCAAAGGGCGAGTAATTCCGGCAGCTTTTAGGTCCTCGGCGAGGTGTTTTCGGGCCCCTACATCAAGCCGGACGGTCGTCAGATAGGAAATCAACGCCAAATCATCCTCCGAAGGACCCTCTACAATGGTCCAACTTGAGAGTTCCCCGTATCAATGAAATGCTGTTCATAAGTTGCAGCCAAACAAAGTGTCAAATCGCTAAAGAGGGGGATCGTTCAATGAAGAGACGTGATTTTGTTAAAGCAGCGGGACTGGGTCTTGCTGGCGCGACATTGGCCAAACCGGCCCTTGCGCAATCGGCACCGGAAATCAAATGGCGCCTGACCTCAAGCTTCCCGAAATCCTTGGATACGATTTACGGCGCCGCCGAAACGCTCGCAAAGTCGGTTGCCGAAGCGACCGATAACAAATTCCAAATCCAGGTTTTTGCGAGCGGTGAAATTGTTCCGGGCCTTCAGGCCGCTGACGCCGTCACCAATGGTACGGTCGAAATGTGCCACACGGCCCCTTATTATTATTTCGGCAAGGACCCAACCTTTGCTTTCGGCACGGCCGTGCCTTTCGGCATGAATTCACGCCAGTTAAACGCATGGTTCTATCATGGCGGCGGACTCGACCTGCTAAATGAATTCTTCAAATCCTATAATTTCTTGACCTTGCCCGGCGGTAACACCGGTACGCAGATGGGCGGCTGGTTCCGCAAGGAAATCAAATCCGTCGATGATTTCAAAGGTTTGAAGATGCGCATTGGCGGCTTGGCTGGCAAAGTGCTCGCCAAGCTCGGCGCGGTGCCGCAACAAATTGCGGGGGGCGATATCTATCCGGCGCTCGAAAAAGGCACGATCGACGCCGCTGAATGGGTTGGCCCCTATGATGACGAGAAGCTCGGCTTCAACAAAGTCGCGCCTTTCTATTACTATCCCGGATGGTGGGAAGGCGGCGCAGCGCTCCATTTCTTCATCAATAATGCGAAATGGGCCGAATTGCCTAAATCCTACCAGTCCTTGCTCACAGCGGCGGCGGCGCAAGCCAATGTCGACATGCAGGCAAAATATGACGCCCGTAACCCGGCCGCCATTAAACGCCTTGTTCAGCAAGGTGGCGCACAATTGCGTCCCTTCTCACCGGAAATCATGGAAGCCTGCTACAAGGCAGCCGTGGATACCTATGCCGAAATCGCCGGCACGAATGAGAATTTCAAGAAGATGCATGATGCCTATATGGCATTCCGCAACGAAGAATATCTCTGGTTCCAGATTGGCGATTACACCTATGACAATTTCATGATCCGCCAGCGCGCCAAGGGCTGAGGATCAGAGCTGAGATTGAGACAGGCCCCCGCACTATGCCGGGGCCTTTTTCTTGAGATAAACCCCTGAGCCAATTGTATTTGGCTGCAATTTCCGCTAGAGACCCTCCCGCACGTCCCAGACACCCTTGGAGGCAGGCGTGCATTCATCCGGCCGTCGGTCTCCGGCGGCCTTCGTTTTTTGAAGGAAAATGATCATGTCACAAGCTGCAAAGCAGATTGAGGCGACGGTCCGTGCGAATAGCGGCAAGGGGGCCGCTCGTGCAGTGCGTCGTGCTGGCCGCGTTCCTGCGGTCATCTATGGTGGGGGCGCAGAGCCTGAAGCCATTTCGCTCGATTTCAACGCCACGAAGAAGCTGATTTTCGCGGGCCACTTCCTCACGACAATTTTCGAAGTGTCCGTCGACGGCAAAAAAACGCGCGTCATTCCGCGCGACTATCAGCTCGACCCTGTGCGCGACCAACCCCTCCATGTCGACTTTCTCCGCATCACAGCCGGCCAGAAAATCCGCGTCGATGTTCCTGTCCATGTGATCAACCAAGCGGCGTCCCCGGGCGTTAAGCGTGGTGGCGCGGTCAACATCGTGCTGCACTCGGTTGAAATGATGGTGCCGCCGGATTCAATTCCGGATGGCGTCACTGTTGATTTGACGGGTGTCGAAATCGGTAAATCGATTCACATTTCGCAGATTAAGCTTCCTGCGAACTGCACCCCTGTCGATAAGACCGACTTCACGCTCGTGACCATCGTCGGTAAGGGCCAGAAGGATGAAGAACCCGCTGCGGCTCCTGCAGCCGCTGCTGCGCCTGCTGGCGATGCAGCCAAGAAAGCTGCCGAACCCGCGAAGAAGTGATCTTTTTTCGGGTCTCACTCTTTCAAGGCGCGTCGCGAAATCATCGCGGCGCGCTTTTTCATAACATCGATTTCACCGCCGCAACCGCAGAGATGAGGCGATGCTGCTCTTTGTAGGTCTTGGAAATCCCGGAGCGCGCTATGCCGGAAATCGGCACAATGTCGGCTTCATGGCGATTGATGCCATCGCTCATCGATTCAAAGCGGCGACATGGCGGAAGCGCTTTCAGAGCGAAAGCACCGAATGCGTAATCGGAACGGAGAAGGCGTTATTGCTGAAGCCAGAAACCTTCATGAATAATTCCGGCCAAGCGGTGCAAGAAGCTGCGCAGTTTTATAAAATCGCCTTAAGCGACATTATCGTTTTTCATGATGAACTTGATCTCGCGCCTGGCAAAGTGCGCGTGAAACTCGATGGAGGCAATGCGGGCCATAATGGTCTGCGCTCGATCACACAACATTGTGGCAATGCCTATCGGCGTGTGCGGATCGGCATTGGTCATCCCGGTCACAAAGATGCGGTGCATCCGTGGGTTTTGAATGATTTCTCGAAAGAGGAACGCGAATGGGTCAGTGATTTGTGTGAGGCGATGGCTGACCACGCAGAGCTTCTCGCCAAACATCTGGATTCAAATTTCCAATCTAAAATCCATCTCGCGATGGAAGCAAAAGGATGGAAAGACGCAAAAGACGAAAAGGCCGAGAAATCTTGAAATGATTTTTCTCATATCTCATTTTATAATGATCGCTCAAATCGACTGAAAGAATATAGGCACATCATGGGTTTCAAATGCGGTATCGTCGGATTGCCCAATGTCGGCAAATCGACCCTCTTCAATGCGTTGACGCAAACAGCCGCAGCGCAAGCAGCCAATTATCCCTTCTGCACGATTGAACCCAATGTCGGCGATGTTGCGGTTCCTGATCAGCGCCTTGACTCGCTTGCCGCAATTGCGGGCTCGAAAGAAATCATTCCGACACGGATCACTTTCGTTGATATTGCGGGCATCGTTCGCGGCGCATCAAAAGGTGAAGGATTAGGAAATCAGTTTCTCGCCAATATCCGCGAAGTGGATGCCATCGCTCATGTTGTTCGGTGCTTTGAAAATGGCGACATCACCCATGTCGAAGGCCGCATCGATCCAATCGCCGACATCGAAACAATTGAAACCGAGTTGATGCTTGCCGATTTGGATAGTCTTGAAAAGCGGATTGTGCCGCTCGAGAAAAAAGCAAAATCTGGCGATAAGGAAGCCAAAGAACAAGTCAGCGTGATGGAGCGTTGTCTCGCTTTGTTGCGTGATGGAAAACCTGCGCGTCTTGCCGAGCGCTCAAACGAAGAAGAGCGCACATTCCAGATGCTTAATCTTTTGACCGCAAAACCTGTACTCTATGTCTGCAATGTCGAAGAAGCGGCTGCGCATGATGGTAATGGGTTCTCGGCAAAAGTTTTTGAACGGGCAAAGGCTGAAGGCGCGCGCGCTGTTGTTGTTTCCGCGCAAATCGAAAGCGAGATCGCCGTTATGGATGCGGCCGATCAGAAAGATTATCTTGAAGCGGTGGGGCTTGATGAGCCGGGCCTCAACCGCGTGATCCGTACGGGTTATGAATTGCTTGAACTTCTGACTTATTTCACCGTTGGCCCGAAAGAAGCACGTGCCTGGACGATCACGAAAGGCACACGCGCGCCACAAGCCGCAGGCGTCATTCATACGGATTTCGAAAAAGGATTCATTCGCGCTGAGACGATCGCCTATTCAGATTATGTCACCAACAAGGGTGAAGCAGGCGCACGCGAAGCCGGAAAGTTCCGTCTCGAAGGCAAAGATTATATCGTCGCCGATGGCGATGTTTTGCATTTTAGATTCGCGAATTGATGGTGAAATAGGGTGTAGGGGTGAGGTGCGTTCGCGCAAAGCGCGACAAAACGATCCTGTGAATCGTTTTGAGAACCGAACGCGCGAAGCGAAAGCGCAGCGCCGGAGAGAGGCAACCGGCAATGGGCAATAGGCAATCGATTATTCCATCGTGCGGGATGGGCCACTTAAACCGTCATTGCGGGCGAACGCGAAGCAATCCAGGTGCAATTTCAGAATAGGATAGAATCGATCCATGGCGCTCAAATAAAAACCATCAACTGGATTGCTTCGCTCCCGCTCGCAATGACGATTGAGGTTCAAGAGCATCAACTTAACCCTACTCCCTACTCCCTACTCCCTACTCCCTACTCCCTACTCCCTACTCCCTACTCCCTCACTTCAATGGCCCTCAAAGGCGATGAGCGTGCGCACGGGCACACCGAGCGCTTCGAGTTTTGCGCGACCACCGAGGTCGGGCAAATCAATCACGAAACATGCGGCTTCCACATGCGCGCCTAGTCCTTGCAAAAGTTTGGCGGCAGCAACAGCCGTGCCCCCCGTCGCAATCAAATCATCGATCAAGATAACAGATTGACCGGGCGTGATCGCATCCTTGTGCACTTCCATTTCATCAACGCCATATTCAAGCGAATAAGCGATCGACACTTTGTCGTGCGGAAGTTTTCCTTTTTTTCGGATCGGAATGAAGCCCGCTGAGAGTTGATGCGCGACCGCGCCACCCAAGATAAATCCGCGCGCTTCAATGCCTGCAACCTGATCGACTTTGCCGCCGGCAAAAGGCTGCACAAGCTCATCAACCGCGCGGCGGAACGCGCGCGCATTGCCAAGCAGCGTCGTGATATCGCGGAATAAAATTCCCGGCTTCGGATAATCGGGAATCGTGCGGATCGCGTCGCGCAAAATATCGGAGATTGAGGAGTTCATGGGTCTTTTGTCCTTCAGCGGCGAGTGCGCCGCTTTCTCTTTAACTCAACTCTTGGCCGCTTTCAAAACCCGCCCCGCGACCGCGTCGAGTTTCGCCAAAAGCACGGGATCACGCGCGGAAGGCGCCGTCATGATCGCGTGCTCAAGCGCCTTATGTGATCCTGCGGGACAATCTTCGCGCTCGCGCGGAAAATTTTGAGCCAATCGTGCAATGATGCGCTTCGCCTTCTCGATATTCCGATGCATGACCTCGATCACAGAAGCAACATCGACAACATCATGATCCGGATGCCAACAATCAAAATCTGTCACCATCGCAAGTGTGGCATAAGTGATCTCGGCTTCGCGCGCGAGTTTCGCTTCCGGCATCGCGGTCATACCGATCACCGAATAGCCCGCCGCTTTGTAAGAAAGACTTTCAGCAAGACTTGAAAATTGCGGTCCCTCCATCGTGACATAAGTCCCGCCTCGTGTGATCGGCACCCCTTCGTCACGCGCCGCCGTTGCAAGATGTTCACAAAGACGCGGACCGACAGGATGCGCCATCGACACATGCGCAACACAGCCTTTGCCAAAAAAACTCGACTCACGTCTATGCGTGCGATCAACATATTGATCGACGAGAACGAAAGACCCTGGTGGCAGTTCTTCACGAAACGATCCACAAGCAGAGAGCGAAACGAGATCTGTCACCCCTGCCCGCTTCATCGCATCGATATTCGAACGGTAATTGATGTCTGAGGGCGAGAAACGATGCCCGCGTCCGTGTCGTGGTAAAAAGACAATCTCGGTTTCGCCAATACGCCCTGCACGCAACACATCAGATGTCTCGCCCCAAGGACTTTCAATCGACAACTCGCGCAAGTCTTCCAATCCGGGCAAATCATAAACGCCCGAACCACCAATAATTCCAAGCACCGCTTTGGTCATCGCTAACGCTCCGTGAGAAAATCCATTGAACGCTTCATGGGGGAGCGATGCAAGAGCGATGAGTCAAAAAAGAAAAAGGCCCCGTTTCCGAGGCCTTTTTTTATTCAAGCATTTCACGGAATATCCCTAGGCGTGGCCTTGAACATTCGACCAAATCTTCTTCTTCGTGAAATAGAGAAGACCCGCGAAGACAAGCAAGAAGACGAGCGTCTTGAACGCGATTTCCTTGCGCTGTTCGAGATGAGGCTCAGCCACCCACATCAAGAAGGCCGAGACATCCTTTGCATATTGAACAACAGTTTCAGGCGCCTGCGGCTTACCATCAGGACCTTTTTCATAGGTCACCTGCCCATCAAGCAGCGGAGGCGGCATCGCGATCACATGGCCCGGGAAGTAGTGATTGTAATATTTACCTTCCGGCACGGTGAAGCCTGCAGGGGCTTCTTCATAGCCATGCAAAAGGGCTGTGATGTAATCAACGCCCTGCTCTTGGAATTGCGTGAAAATATCGAACACGAAATTCGGGAAGCCGCGCTCATAGGTGCGCGCTTTTGCAATCACCGAGAAGTCCGGCGGATAGGCGCCGCCATTTGCAGCCTGCGCTGTTTGCTTATTCGGGAAGGGTGAAGGCCACAAATCAGCCGGACGTGCGGGACGCTCGAACATGTCACCGCTGTCATTCGGACCGTCTTTAACCTTGTAGGTCGCAGCAAGCGCCTTCACTTGCGCTTCAGAGAAACCCGGACCGCCTTCTTGCGAGAGATTGCGGAAGGCAAGCTTGTTCATCGAATGGCAGCTTGAGCACACTTCGTGAAACACTTTGAAGCCGCGCTGTAATTGCGTTTCATCATATTTGCCGAAGGGGCCCGAGAAGGACCAGTCATTGCGCGGCGGTGTGGCCGCCGTGCCCGCGGCAAAAGCCGCGCCGGTCACGATCACGGTGGCGAGGGAGGCAATCGCCAAGCGTGTTGAAAGGGACGAAATCAGTTTCATCTTTTTAAATCCTTCTCGTCCATTCACGCTTTTTTGCTTGGCTCATGCGCAGCGCCCTGCGGCATCGCAAGCGCTGAACCTGATTTGCCAAGCACCGAATCTGCGATTGAGGCCGGCAACGCTTTTGGCGTTTCAAACAAGCCGAGCAAGGGCAGAACGATGATGAAGTAAGCGAAATAATAGGCCGTGCAGATGCGCGAGGCGAGCACATACCCGCCTTCTGGTGGCTTCGCACCCAACCAGCCGAGCAACACGCATGTCAGCGCAAAGAGCCAGAAGAACACTTGGAACACCGGACGATAACGGCCAGAGCGAACGCGTGATGTATCAAGCCACGGCAAGAACACCAAAATCGCAATCGAACCAAACATCGCGATGACGCCGAGAAGCTTATCAGGCACCGCGCGCAGGATCGCGTAGAAGGGCAGGAAGTACCATTCCGGCACGATATGCGCAGGGGTCACAGCCGGATTGGCTTCGATGTAGTTGTCGGCGTGGCCGAGGAAGTTCGGAATGTAGAAAGCGAACCACACATAGACCATGAGGAAGCACACAAGCGCCAAGGCATCCTTTACCGTGAAATAAGGATGGAAGGGCAATGTGTCCTTATCCGTCTTCTTCTCAATGCCTGCCGGATTGTTCGAACCCGGAACATGCAGCGCCCATATATGGAGCACAACAACGCCCGCAATCATGAAGGGCAAGAGATAGTGAAGCGAGAAGAAGCGGTTCAATGTCGGATTGGCAACCGAATAACCACCCCACAAGAAGGTGACGATCGTATCGCCCACAACAGGGATCGCCGAGAAGAGATTGGTGATCACGGTCGCGCCCCAGAAGCTCATTTGGCCCCAAGGCAGAACGTAACCCATGAAGGCGGTTGCCATCATCAACAAAAAGATGATCACGCCGAGGATCCAGAGAATTTCACGCGGCGCTTTATATGAGCCGTAATAGAAACCACGGAACATATGGATATAGACGGCGATGAAGAACATCGAAGCGCCATTGGCGTGAAGATAACGGATCATCCAGCCGTAATTCACATCGCGCATAATCGATTCAACCGAGGCGAAGGCCATATCGGCATGCGGCGTATAATGCATCGCAAGTACAACGCCGGTCAAAATCTGAGCGACGAGCATGAAGGCGAGAATGCCGCCGAAGGTCCACAAATAATTAAGGTTCCGCGGATTGGGGAACACAACAAAGGAAGAGTGGATCAAACCAACAATCGGAAGACGGCTTTCAAACCACTTTCCAAAAGCGCTGGTGGGTACATAGGTGGAGGGTCCGCTCATGGCTTTATCCCTTAGGCTTGGGTCCTTCGACCCGGAAACAATTCAAATGATGAAAGACGCTTCTTATCCGATGCGGATCGAATTATCGCTCGTGAACGCATAAGGCGGTACGGGCAAATTCGTCGGCGCTGGCCCTTGGCGGATACGGCCTGATGTATCGAACACCGAACCATGGCACGGACACATCCAGCCTTTGAACTCGCCTTCATTGCCGAGCGGCACACAGCCCAAATGGGTGCAATTGCCATAGACAACGAGCCATTGTTCCTTGCCCGCTTTCACACGATCGGCATCGGCCTGTTTATCGCGCAAAGAGGTGATGTCGGTTGCTTGCGCGGTTTTGATTTCGTCCTTCGTGCGGTGACGCACGAAAATCAATTTGCCACGCCAGAACAATTTGACAATCTGGCCTTCCGCTACGGGCGAAAGATCAAAATCAACAGGTGCGCCCGCTGCAATGGTTGCGGCATCCGGGCCCATTTGGCTGATGAAAGGCCAAATCGCTCCCGCGATCCCGACAGCGCCAACGGCGCCGGTCGCAATGTAGAGAAAATCGCGTCTTGTAGGTTCGGCCGAGGCCGCTGCGTGTGTCGAAGCCACTGTGGTCATCCTCGCATCCGGCGCCCCCGAAGTGGAACCCTTTGCGGGGCCTCAACTCCGGCCATCATGGACCCTCTAGGCGACGCCGGTTGCCGAAAGAGCCCTCTCACTTTCATAGTATCGCGCTGCAACAAATAGCCTTTAAGCCAAGGGCGCGCGACGGGGCCGTGTGTCGCATGAGGCGTTCCGCTTGTCTATAGTCCGGAAGGCGGCTACCCCCTCGTTTCGGGCGCTTTTTTGACTGATTTCCATTCCTTTCTTAATCATCTCTTATGCAGCTTGCTCTTTACCAGCCCGATATCCCGCAAAACACGGGAACCATGCTCCGCCTCTGCGCCTGTCTGGGCGTCACCGCGCACCTTATCGAGCCCGCCGGTTTCCCGATTTCCGACAAGAATTTCCGCCGCGCGGGGATGGATTACATCGATCTTGTCGATATTCGCCGCCATATCAGCTGGACCGACTTCGAATTCTGGCGGAAAGCCTCGGGTGCCCGGCTCATCCTCGCAACCACAAAGGGTGCGGTGCCCTACCCTGAATTTTGCTTCCGACCGGATGACATCATTCTGATGGGCCGCGAATCGGCGGGCGTTCCGGACGAAGTTCATGCAGCGGCAGATGCAAGGCTTCTCATTCCCATGCGCACCGGATTAAGATCACTCAATGTCGCGGTGTCCGCCGCGATGATGATGGGGGAAGCGCTCCGACAATTGGACGCCTTTCCGAAATAAAAATGATGATGTGAGGAATGTGAGTGATGACCGACGCCCTCGACGCCCGTAAATCGCGCGCTGAAACCTGGTTCCAATCTTTGCGCGACACGATCTGCGCGTCATTCGAAGCGCTCGAAGATGAGGCGACCGGCCCCTTCTTCCCGGAAGCGAAAGAAGCGGGACGTTTTCAACGCACGCCGTGGGAGCGCTCCGATCATTCGGGTGCAAAAGGCGGTGGCGGCGTGATGTCGATCATGAAAGGCCGCGTGTTCGAAAAAGTCGGCGTTCATTGCTCGACTGTCTATGGCGAATTCGCGCCGGAGTTCCGCGGACAGATTCCGGGCTCAGACAAAGATCCGCGCTTTTTCGCAACCGGCGTTTCGCTGATTGCGCATCCGTGGAACCCGAATGTTCCCACCGTTCACATGAACACGCGTTTTGTTGTGACGACAAAAGCGTGGTTTGGCGGCGGCGCGGATTTGACGCCCGTCTTAATGCGTCGCCGCACGCAAGACGATAATGATACAAAAAGCTTTCACGCCGCCATGAAAGCGCCTTGCGATAAACACTCGAAAATCGCTTCTTATGAAAAATACAAAAAATGGTGCGATGAATATTTCTTTTTGAAACATCGTAACGAGCCGCGCGGCATTGGCGGTATTTTTTACGATTATCTCGAGTCAGGTGATTGGGATGCAGATTTTGCCTTTACACAAGATGTGGGCCGCGCCTTCGCAGACATCTATCCGAAAATTGTGGAGGCGAATGTGTCAACGCCTTGGACAGAGGGCGACCGCGATGAACAACAAATCCGTCGCGGGCGTTATGTCGAATATAATTTGCTCTATGATCGCGGTACGATTTTTGGCCTCAAAACCGGCGGTAACGTGGATTCGATTTTGTCGAGCCTGCCTCCGACCGTACAGTGGCCTTGATTACTTCGAATGTGCGAAATCCATGTAGAGCTCACGTGCCTTTCTGTAGATCGGGCCCGGTTGTAGATTGCGATCATCAATCCGCGTGATCGGCTGTACTTTGCCATAATTGCCGGCTGAAAAAATTTCATCAGCCTTCAAGAAATCGGCATAAGTCAAACGCGTTTCAACAAGCCTTTGTCCGTCTTTCGTGAAAAGATCAATCACCCGCTGCCGTGTAATGCCATTCAAGAATGTACCATTCGGCATCGGCGTCAACACCACGCCGTCCTTGACCATGAAGACATTGGCCGTTGCGAGTTCTGCGACATTGCCCAGCATGTCGGTGAGCAGGCAATTATCATAACCATTCGCGCGGCATTCCATCAAAGCGCGCGCATTGTTAGGATAAAGACATCCTGTCTTGGCTTCAGTCGGCATCGTCTCTGGTGTCGGACGACGGAAGCGCGACAATGTGATTGATGAGCCCGCTCCATCGGGTATCGGCGCTTCATAAATACACAACATCGAACGCGTGGAATCAGGATCAGGCGCCACTTCCCCACGCGTGCCATTCTCCGGCCAATACATCGGTTTGATATAGAGTGCTTTATCGGGTGAGAATTTTTTCAATCCCTCATGCGTCAAAGCGATCCACTGATCGACACTGACATCGGGTTTCAAATGCATGGTCTTCGCCGACTGGTTGACGCGCTCGAAATGTCGCGCCAGGTCTGGCATCACGCCATCAAAATAGCGCGCCCCGTCAAAGACCGATGAACCCAACCAAAAAGCATGACTGCGCGGACCCAAGATTGGCGGATTGCCCTCATGCCATTGGCCATTGAAAAAGGTCCATGTTTGCGACAGGCTCATATACTATCTCCTCACCATAACGTTTCTATGAGGTAGTCGGGCTAAGGGATTAGGGTTTAGGTGAATGTATCCCTACTGCCTACTGCCTACTGCCTATTCTTTCATTCCGCCAACGCCGCAAGCACCCGCGCCCAGGAGCGCGCGCCTTTTTCAAAACTTCTGACATCATATTTTTCATTTGGTGAATGGATACGGTCATCATCAAGTCCGAAACCAATGAGAAGCGTATCAAGCCCCAATGTCTTTTTAAAATCACCTACAATCGGTATTGAGCCACCTGAACCCAATGTCACCGCATCAACACCCCATTCATCATGCAACGCCGATTTCGCGGCAACAAGATCAGGCATATCAAAAGGAAGGGTAATCGCGGGCGAGCCCTTATGACTGATCAACTCGACCGTGCAATCTTTCGGCAATCTCGCACGCACATGCGCATGAAACGCGTCGCGGATTTTTGCAGGATCCTGATCACCAACAAGACGGAAGGAGACTTTCGCGCTCGCTTCCGCGGCAATGACGGTCTTCGCGCCTATACCCGTATAGCCGCCGATAATGCCATTCACATCACAGGTTGGACGCGATTGCACCATCTCGATCAACATGCGGCCCTTTTCACCTGCGGGCTCAGAAAGACCAATGGGCTTTAAGAATGACTCTGATGTGAGACCAAGCGAGGCCCATTGATCAAGAACCTGCTTGGGTGTTTCAGGAACGCCTTCATAAAAGCCGTGAAGAGCCACCCGGCCCTCAGCATCATGCAAATCGCTGAGAATTTTATTCAGCACGCGAATCGGATTTTGCGCCCCGCCACCATAGAGGCCCGAATGCAAATCACGATTTGCGGCTTTGACCGTGAGTTCTTCGTAAACCATGCCGCGTAACCCGGTTGTGATTTGCGGCGTTGCTTGATCCCACATCGACGTATCACACACAAGTGCAACGTCAGCTCTTAATCGATCACGATGAGACTTCAAAAAATCAGGAAGATGTTTTGAACCATCCTCCTCCTCGCCCTCGATCATAAAAGTCACACCAATCGGCAAAGATCCGGTCACAGCCTTCCACGCGCGGCAGGCTTCCACAAAAGTCATCACTTGGCCTTTGTCATCCGCTGCGCCACGCGCACGAATGACTTGTCGTCCATCATCTAAGGTAACGAGTTGCGGATCAAAGGGTTGGCTCTCCCAAAGATTTAACGGATCAACCGGCTGCACATCATAATGTCCATAAAACAGCGCATGTTTTTTTGCGCGTCCTTCGATGTGCCCAAGCACAACAGGATGGCCATCCGTGGGCGCTACGTCCGCGCTGATATCGAGTGACGCGAGTTCCGCCTTCAACCATTCAGCCGCTTTAACGCATTCGCTCTTATAGGCGGGGTCAGTCGAAATGGATTCTATTTTCAACCATTGAAACAGACGCTCGCGCGCCTCTGCCCGATGCGTATCAAGATAAGCGAGAACATCATCAAGGTGAGGCATGTCGGTGTTCCAAATTCATTAAACTCATCATGGAGTTTAGAGGATTATTCTATGTTGAAGCAAGGGCACAAAATCGCCGCCCTGCTCTGCGGCGTGGGATTATAATGTTTTTTTATCTACCGCATGCACCGCCAGCATGGCCAAAGCGCAAGAGGCGACCCGCGCCGCCTCGCTATCCGCGCGGCTTGTGAGAATGATCGGCACACGCGCGCCGACAACAAGACCCGCTGCCTCCGCATGGACCATAAAAGAAAGCGTCTTCGCTAAAATATTCCCCGATACAAGATCGGGCACGACAAGCACATTCGCGCGGCCCGCAACGGGTGACACAATATGCTTTTGTTTGACCGCGCCCATATCAATCGCATTGTCGAGCGCGAGCGGGCCATCAAGCGTTGCACCTGTAATCTGTCCGCGATCCGCCATTTTGCACAAGGCTGCCGCTTCAATCGTTGACGGGATTGCCGCATTCACAGTCTCTGTTGCAGAAAGAAGCGCCACACGCACATCCGCAAGTCCAATCGCATGAGCCAGATCAATTGCATTTTGAACGATGTCCGCTTTTTCAGAAAGTGTTGGTGCGATATTAATCGCCGCATCGGTCACAATCAAAGGTTCATTATGTCCTCTTGTGGCCATCACAAAACAATGGCTAATGCGCCGTTCTGTACGAAGGCCCTTTTGATGATCGACAATTGCGCCCATCAATTCATCTGTATGGAGAGAGCCTTTCATCAAAGCTTCAACACGGCCCTCGCGCACAAGTTCAACCGCACGGGCGGCGGCCGCATGGCTATGTGCGGTAGACTCAATGGGCAATGAGGCGAGATCGATCTTCGCATTTTGCGCCACATTACGAATTTTGGATTCGGGTCCAACAAGAATTGGATCAATAAGCCCTGCCTCTTTTGCACTCACAACGCTTTCAAGACTTGTCGTATCACAAGGATGAACCACCGCCACTTTCAAGGGTGCGTGCTTTTGTGCTTGCTCAATCAAATTTTTGAACACCGGATGCGGTGCGGGCAGATCATTCATCTTAATATTCCTAGCTCGTCTTAGGCTTTCGCACTCGGTCGCGCATTCACGTCTTCATACCACCGCCATAAATGCGTGTGATCCTCGGGCACTTTGATTTTGGTTGGCTTCATAAAATCCACCGCACAGAGCAAAGTGATATCGGCAATTGAATAGGTTTCGCCCGCGATAAACGGCACTTCACCAAGCTGATCATTGATCAAACGCAAAGAGGCCATCATTTTCGCTTTATTCGCTTCCGCCCATTCATTCACTTGCGGGATCTCATGCGTCGCCATACCAGGATGGCCATGACGAAACACCGCTTGCACTTCAGTCATAAATCCCAACTCAACGCGACGGTTCCACATTTCAATCCTTGCTTTTTCTAACGGAGACCGGCCGAACAAGGGCGGCTCAGGATAAATTTCTTCAAAATAACGCGAGATGGCGACGGATTCGGTAATCACTGTACCGTCATCGAGTTCGAGCGTCGGCGTCCGGCGAAACGGATTGAGCTTTGTGAATTCGTCCGAGCGATGCTCAAAGCTCGCGAGATCAACCATCACGCGCGGCACTTCTATCCCCTTCTCGGCTACGAAAATCCGCACGCGGCGCGGATTGGGGGCACGAACACTATCATAAAGCTTCATCAGATCACTCCGCTCTTCTCAGGCACCACAGTCCCCCACAAGCGACTTTCGGTCAACCAGAGCGTGATTTTCAAGTTGCATCGCATTTGAGTGATTTGGGGAAAGCTCCTTTAACCGGACATACGTAAATCTCTGGGGAGAAGAGAGTTGACCCATGGCCTTGTCCCGACGACTCACAATCGCCCCAGAGCTCACGCAGCCGTCTCTGCGCCTTGCGCAGACTCATGAAAAATTTGGGCAAGCGCTCAAACCTCATATAGGCGATGCTCTTCTTTGTTTGCCTGTCTTCGCACTCGCTTTGATCACGCTATCAGAGGAAGCGGGACGGTCTCAATCGGTGCTCATCATCGCGCTCCTGGCTTTGTTTGGACTTATTCTTTTGTGGCGTATGGCGCGCAGCAGCGCTGAGCGCAAAGCATTGCGCGATAATCGTGATGCCCTCATCGCCGGACTTGAAGAGGCGCGTCTTCGTTCTGAAGAAGCACGCCAACGCGCGGAAGATTTGAACACCGCGAAATCACGTTTTCTTGCCAGCATCAGCCATGAATTGCGTACGCCGCTGAACGCTATTCTCGGTTTCTCCGAAATCATGGAAGCCGAACTTTTAGGTCGTCATCGTGTCAAAGCCTATCGCGCTTACGCACGCGATATTCATGAAAGCGGCCGTATGCTGCTTGGATTGATCGACGAACTTCTCGATCTTTCACGCATTGAAGCGGGACGGTTTGATCTTGTTGAGAGCGAAATATCGCTTGCCGACATTGCCGCGGATTGCGCGCATCTCGTTGAATTGCGAGCACAAAGCCGTGATCTGTCTTTGCTGTTGATGATCGATCCTGCACTCGCGCCGCTTCGCGCAGATCCGCGTGCGATCAGACAAATCATTCTCAATCTTTTATCGAATGCGATTAAATTCACACCGGAAGGCGGCGAGATCACGATTGAAATTGGTGCGACAAAATCAGGCGGGCAATTCATTAAAGTGGCGGACACCGGCCCAGGAATTCCTGCTTTCGAAATTCCGATCATTCTTGAAAGCTTCGGGCGTGGTACACTGGCCATCAAATCGGCGAAAGAGGGCGCAGGCCTCGGCTTGCCGATCGTAAGAGGTTTAACCTCAATGCACGGCGGCGAATTTTCGCTCGCCGCACGAGAAGGACAAGGCACTGTGGCAATGATCACGCTTCCCGCCGAACGCGTACTTCATAGAGCGAAGCCAACAAAGTTCATTCATCAACAAGCAGCGTGAACATCGTCTTTTGATGATCAGTCTTTACGATCATCCACTCTCGCTTCACCGAATGTCGCCATACCATCATGGCATGCAAGCGCGGCTTTGATCACACCAATCGCCAACGCAGCACCAGAGCCCTCACCCAACCGCATGCCCAGTTCGAGCATAGGCTTTTTGCCAAGCCGTTCCAACACATCGCGATGCGCGCCTTCTGCCGAGAGATGCCCGGCAAGACAATGATCAAGCGCTGAAGGATGAGCGGCGTGTAAAACAGCCGCCGCAGCCGTTGCGACATAGCCATCAATTACGAGCGGAATACGCTCCATTCGTGCAGCCAAAATCATGCCCGCCATTGCCGCAATTTCACGCCCGCCAAGATGTTGCAACACAAGAAGCGGATCGTTCAGAATAGACGCATGGGTTGAAAGCGCTTTTTCAACAGCGGCAATTTTGCGTTTCAAACCCTCATCATCAACACCTGTGCCACGCCCAACCCAATGCGATACAGGCCCGCCATAAAGCGCAGCATAAAGTGCCGCTGCGATCGTTGTGTTACCAATACCCATTTCACCGATTGCGAGAAGATCATGATTGCCGCCAATCGCTTCCATGCCGAAGGCCATCGTGGCAACGCAAGTCTTCTCATCCATTGCAGGCTCTTTGGTGATATCGCCAGTCGGTATTTCAAGCGCGAGATCATAGGCTTTGAAGCCGATGTCGAATGTCTTGCAAATCTGATTGATCGCCGCGCCACCCGCGCCGAAATTATCGAGCATTTGCTGCGTGACCGTTGAAGGATAAGGCGACACGCCTTGCGCAGTCACACCATGATTACCGGCAAAAACCGCCACCAAGGGACGACGCGCTGTTGGGCGCGCGGTGCCTTGCCACCCCGCCATGTGAAAAACGATCTCTTCGAGGCGCCCAAGACTGCCCGGCGGCTTTGTCAGATAGCGATCACGCTCACGCGCGGCATCAATGCTTTCCTGATCGGGCGAGGGCATTTTGGCCAATAGGGAACGAATATCATCAAAGGGACGGGCAGAGTTTGCGGAAGACATGATCGACTCACACGTAACGAAAATTCAGGAGCGCTGTTAGACGCCGACACAAGCATCGATGCAAGGCTAAAACAGACATCATTCACCGCAGACGCGACAGCAGGCTAAAACTCCACATCCAGCCTTTCGAGTCCATGGAAATGATAGGCATCGCGATAAAGAGGCGTGTGTATGAGCCTAAGCCCCGGCACGCGTTCAAATAAGACTTTAAGCGCAACGCGCATTTCTAACCGCGCCAGTGGTGCCCCGACACAAAAATGAATCCCACCGCCGAAACTCTGCTGTGGGTTTGGATCGCGCGAGGGATCAAGACGATCAGGATCAACAAAGCGCGCGGGATCGCGATTGGCTGCCCCGAGCATTAACCCGATCTCTTCGCCCTTCTTTAAGCTGATCCCTTGCCACTCCAAATCTTCAAGAACATAGCGTGTAAAAAGATGGAGCGGCGCATCAAAACGCAACAACTCCTCAACAAGTCTTTCGCCGCGCGCTATATCTGAAAGTAACGAGCGCGCATCAATACACTCTTCCAAAATTGCTTTCACACCATTGCCGAGTGCATGCACCGTGGCTTCATGCCCCGCATTCAAAATCAAAATGCAAGTGGAAATAAGTTCATCTTCGGAAAGCGTTTGACCGTCAGTCTCTGCAGCAATCAGATGGCTGATCAGATCATCTTGAGGTTTATTTCGACGTAACGCGATATAGGCTTTGAGATAGGCCACGAATTCATTCGTGGCTTTAACTGCTAGATCTTCCGCTTCACGCGTGCGGCCAAATTGGTACATGGCCACCATTTTGTGTGACCAGTCCAAAAGCTGGGGAGTCATATCTGTCGGAACGCCAAGAAGTTCGGCAATCACAATTACAGGAATGGGTGTCGCAAAGGCCTCAATAAGTTCAACACGGCCTTTCGATTGAAATCCGTCAATCAATTCATGAGCGAGTTGTTCAATGCGCGGCGCCAAGCGCTCGACTTGCCGAGAAACAAAAGCGCGATTGATGAGCGTACGCAGTCTTGTATGGTCCGGGGGTTCAAGCGAAAGCAACGAATGATCTTCGACATCGTAGAATGCTCTCACATGGGATGGTAATTCAGGCCAACCCAACTCTTCACGCGTGGCTTTGTGCAGAATCTGTCGCCCAAATCTTTTGTCGCGAAACAAGGTCGTCACATCTGCATGTGAAGCAAAGCACCACATGCCATATTGTTTCCAGTAAAACGCTGGCGCGCGTTGCCTAATTGCATGATAGGCGGGATAGGGATTATTGAAAAATGCCGAATCGCGCGGATCAAGATCGAGACAAAGTTCGGATGACAAATGATCCATTTTGATCCGCAGGCCTGTTCAATCGATGGGCATAGCCTTACGAATTGCCGCTCGAAACTCGTCGATCGACTGAAGCTTGCCGCCGCGCTCTTTATACCAGAAGTTCCACCCATTGCAGGCCGGAAGCCCTTGTACCAAAGCACCAATTTTATGAATCGAGCCAGAGACAGGCCCCACCGTCAAAGAGCCATCGGCTTTGACTAACGCTTTATAGCGCTTCTGTGAATCAACAAGATGTTCGCCCGGCTTGATGTGACCGGCTTCAATCACCGCAGAAAAAGGCACACGCGGCTCGCTGCGTTTTGTCGGTGCAAGCGCAAGCGTGTGATCCTCGAGCGGTTCAACACTGGCAATGCGCGCTTCCGCAGCATCGGCATAGTTTGCGTCACGTTCAATGCCAATGAAATGACGACCGAGTCTCTTCGCGGTTGCACCCGTGGTACCCGTGCCAAAAAACGGATCAAGAATCACATCGCCAGGATTTGAAGACGACAGGATTACACGCGCAAGAAGTTGTTCAGGCTTTTGTGTTGGATGAACCTTGCTGCCTTTTTGATCTTTCAACCGCTCACCACCGGTGCAAAGCGGCAAATACCAATCGGACCGCATTTGCGTATCTTCATTTGCAGCTTTGAGCGCTTCATAATGAAATGTGTAACTCTTTGACGAGGCGTTACGCGATGCCCAGATCATTGTTTCATGGGCATTGGTAAAGCGACGACCCCGAAAATTCGGCATCGGATTGGCTTTACGCCAAATCACATCATTCAAAATCCAGAAGCCAAGATCCTGCATGATGGCACCGACACGGAAGATATTATGATAGGAGCCGATGACCCAAAGTGTCGCATTCGGCTTCATCACGCGTTGTGCTTCAGTGAGCCACGCTTTCGTAAATGCATCATAATCGGCAAAGCTAGAAAACTTGTCCCACTCATCATCAACCGCATCAACGAGTGAATGATCAGGGCGATTGAGCGCGCCTTCAAGCTGGAGATTATAGGGCGGATCGGCAAAAACGAGGTCAACGCTTGCTGTTGGCAAAGCTTTCAATTGCTCAATACAATCGCCACGCAGAATGCGATCGCGAAAATCTTCGGTAGTGCGAAGCTGCGGATTTGCCACACGCGGTGAACGGCGCACCGAGGGAACAACCGCGCGAGCGGCAGATAATTTACGCAAAGACGCCATCTAATCCACAATCCCCGATCAAGTGACGCGGACGGTAGGATCAGCATGGTAAAGAAGCGGTTTAGCGAATGCAGAGAAGCGAAGAGAATAAAATAAGCTTCCCTTATGGTTACTGAGTGATGAAAAAGTACGGTAAATGAAAGCTTAACAGAGGTTAGCTTTTTAAAGGCGCAAAACTCATTCGGTGAACAGGACAAGGGCCCAAGCGCGCGATGGCTTCAAGATGAGAGGCTGTACCATAGCCCGCATGCTTATCAAATCCATAACCAGGCCAAAATTGCGCCGCTTGTTTCATCAAACGATCGCGCGTCACTTTCGCAAGGATCGATGCGGCCGCAATCGATAAAGACAACGCATCCCCTTTGATGACGGCTTCACCCGCACAGGGCATATTCGGCCAATCGCGCCCGTCAACCAAAACCGCACCGGGCGTGACGGCAAGTGCGTGAACAGCTTCGACCATCGCTTTTAAAGTCACTGCACGAATATTGCCGCGATCAATTTCCGAAGCTGAAAGAGAAATCACCGAACAATGCGCGTTTTCTAAAATCTCATCGAAAAGTTTTTCGCGTTTCGCGGAAGTGAGCTTTTTGGAATCATTCAAACCTTGAGGGATATGATCAGGATCAAGAATACAGGCGGCAACAACAACAGGCCCCGCAAGAGGTCCGCGCCCGGCTTCATCAACACCCGCCACAGGACCAAGACCGCGCGCGAGATAGCGTTCTTCGCGCGAATAATCAGGGACTGTGTTCTGCGGTGATTTCTTCGACATCAAAAACGCTCAAAACAAATTCATCTGATCACCGGCTTTAGGCGGCACTTTAAAGAGATCGGTGCGCACGCGCTGGCGCTCCTGATTAAGCCCCAAGCGCTCGCAAGCGACCTTAAAGCGCTGCGCGATCAGAGCGGCATAAACACCTTCGCCACGCATACGCTCGCCAAAACGCGGGCGATAATCAACGCCGCCATGCGCATCTTTCACAAGACCCAAGACATGATTGAGTCGCCCAGGATAATTGTCTTGCAACCATTCACGAAAGAGATCTTTCAGCTCCAAAGGCAGACGCAAAAAAATATAATTGGCTTCTTGAGCTTTCGCGGCTTTTGCCGCTTCAAGAATTTTTTCGATTTCGTGATCATTCAAGGAGGGAATGATGGGCGCGACCATCACGCCCGTCGGAATTCCAGCCGCATTCAATTGTTTAACCGCTTCGAGCCGCTTCATCGGCGTTGACGCGCGCGGTTCCATGCGCCGCGCGAGCGTGCCATCAAGCGTTGTCACCGAGAGATAGACTTTTGCGAGCCCCTTCTCAGCCATCGGCGCGAGGAGATCAATGTCACGCGTGACAAGCGCTGATTTCGTAACAATGCCCACCGGATGATTGAAACGCGACAACACTTCAAGAAGGCCACGCATGATTTTGCGCTGGCGTTCAATCGGTTGATAGGGGTCCGTATTGGTGCCGATCGCAATCAATTTTGGTTTGTAATTTTTCGCCGACAATTCCTTTTCAAGGAGCGTGGCGGCATTCTCTTTCGCAAAGAGGCGCGATTCAAAATCAAGTCCGGGCGAGAGTCCCATAAAGGCATGCGTCGGCCGTGCGAAACAATAAATGCAGCCATGCTCGCATCCGCGATAGGGATTGATCGATTGATCAAACGGAATATCAGGCGATTGATTATGCGTGATGATGCTGCGCGGTGTTTCAACAGTCACATGGGTTTTGAATTCCGGCAGCTCTTCGGAAGAGCCCCAGCCATCATCTTCATCAACACGCGCAATTGGCTCGTAACGACCGGAAGGATTGGTGACGGCCGCACGACCACGCCGCCGATCAGACTCGACGCCGCGTTCAGCCAATCGCTCGATGACGGGGATGCGCTCATCAATGCGCGGCATCGCCAGCTCCCAAAAATTGTCGATCAAAAGAGCAAGAACATTTCAAGAACAAGCAGGATTCCCTGCGCCAATCAAGCGTATTATCGGCCGAAAAGCCGATTGTGCCCGCAATTTCGGCACCGAGAATGGAAAGATGCGTGATAAAAACGCGCTCATGATTTCCGTTGTGATCCCGACGCTTGATGATGATCCGGCGCTCATCGAAACGCTTGCGACGCTTGTTGCGGGTATTGCCGAGGGCGTGTTGCGCGATGCTGTGATCGTCGGCCCGCCCTCACCCCGCATCGATGACATGGCGGAAGCGGCAGGCACGGCACGTGTCGTGGTCGAAGGGACTTGGGCCGAACTGATCAAAGCGGGCGCCTCGGCCGCGCGCGCGGATTATTGCTTTGTGATTGGCGCGGGCCTCGTGCCCACAGGCTCATGGACGTTGGCGTTGTCTGACGGCATCGGCCAAATTCAAAATCCGGACGAAGCGGGATTTTTACCGCTTTTGCCCCGTCCAGGTCTTTTCGAAAGTGTAAAAGTGGCGCTTTTGACGCAAAAGGCGCTGCTAACGGGTCGTTCCGATCATCGTCATGCCCTGTTAGCGATGCGCTCTTCATTGGTGGCAGAGACAAAGAAATTTAGACTTTTCCGGCTTGAAGCAGCCGTCAGCGACCGGAAAATCCACAGATCTTCCCGCTGATATCCCAAGCCCTTCCCCCGTTTTTCCCCTCACGATCCAAGACATATTCGATCCCGCACGAACAGGTTTTCCACAACCTGTCCACAGACCTCCCCACAGCTTGTGTAAAGACGGGCGCGCCTCCCCTTACCGGTGCTTTAACGCCTCGCCGGGCCAGAGCGCTTTCCGCGCGCGGTCATATTGCGGGGGACGTTTAAGATCGACACCGAGCGCATCGGCGGCATGCCACCCCCAACGCGGATTATCGAGGAACGCTCGCGCGAGCGCGATTTGATCGGCTTCACCTTTTTCGAGAATCTCTTCCGCTTGCTCCGGCGAAACAATCATGCCGACCGCGCGTGTCGTAATTCCCGTTTTCTTTTTAATCTCATCGGCAAAACCGACTTGATAATTCGGCCCCGCCTTCACTTGCGCTGCAGGATCCAACCCACCCGAACTCACGCAGGCGTAAGTTGCACCACGCTCTTTGAGCTTGGAAGTGAAGGTCACTGCATCATCAACGGTCACGCCCCCGTCCATCCAATCGCTTGCCGCGATGCGCACGCCAATGGCAGTGCTTTTCGGAACGGCGGCATAAACCGCTTCCATCACTTCAAGTCCAAAGCGCATACGATTTTCAAGTGAGCCGCCATATTTGTCCGTGCGTGTATTGGAAAGCGGTGAGAAAAATTGATGCACGAGATAGCCATGCGTCATATGTAATTCGATGACGTCAATACCAAGACGCACAGCACGTTTCGCCGCTTGCACAAAAGCTTCAATGATTCGCGCAATGCCCGCTTCATCGAGCGCTTCGGGTGTGTGCCAATTCGCACCAAACGCTTTTGCCGATGCACTCACCGTCAGCCACGGATCTTGCTCCGCTTTTAAAGCCGCACCATTCTCCCAAGGCCTTTGCGCCGAAGCTTTGCGGCCCGCATGTTGTAATTGAATACCGATGAGCGTACCCGGTAATTGCACCGCACGTGCAGCCGCAAGCACACGCGCCATCGCGCGTTCATTCGCATCTGAATAAAGACCAACACATCCATGGGTGATGCGGCCGCGGCGCTCAACGCCAGTTGCTTCAATCATCACAAGGCCAGCACCCGACATGGTCAGATTCATGAGATGCTGCAAATGCCAATCTGTCATCGAGCCATCATCGGCGGTGTACTGACACATCGGCGCCACCGCGATGCGATTGGGGGCCGTGACGGGGCCAATTTGCAAGGGCGTGAAAAGCTTTGGCGTGTTGGACATGGGGGGCTCTGGTGAGGGTGTAGGGTTTAAGGGATCGTGCTTTCCGTCATTGCGAGAAGGCCCGAAGGGCCGACGTGGCAATCCATTTCTATTCTGAACCGTTCTATGGATTGCCGCGTCGCGCTGCGCGCTCCTCGCAATGACGAACTATTTCTTCCGCCTCTCTTCAATCGCGATATCAACAAGGCTCAACAACGTGAACATCACTTGCGCGCCGGCTTGTGCGGTGTTGGTCGTCGCATCATATTGCGGCGCGACTTCAACAATGTCTGCGCCGACAATATCGAGGCCCTTAAGGCCACGCAAAATTTCCAAAGCCTCGCGCGTCGTAAGACCACCCACTTCCGGCGTGCCGGTACCCGGCGCGAAGGCAGGATCAAGTGAATCAATATCGAAGGTCACATAGACAGGGCCCGTGCCTGCAACAGCGCGGGCTTGTTTGATGATCGCTTCAATACCAAGCTTGGGAATCTCTTCGCCATGAATAACGGTCATACCGCTTTCATATGAAAACTCCCAAAGATATTCCGCGCCGCCACGAATGCCGATTTGAATCACGCGCTCGGGGTCAAGCACGCCATCAAGCACCGCTTTGCGGAACGGACCGCCATGATGAAATTTCGAACCTTCATAAGGCCCGCTCGTGTCGCAATGCGCATCGATGTGAATCATCGCAACAGGTTCTTTGCGGCCAATCGCTTTCAAGATTGATCCGGTGATTGAATGATCACCGCCACAGGAGACGGGCACAACACCCGCATCAAGCACAAGATTGTAATAGGCCTCCAAATCCTCGTGACAGGATTCAAGCGAATAGCGCGAGCGGAAAGGTACGTCGCCGACATCGGCCACGCGCAAGGATGCAACCGGCATTCGGCGCAACACATGTTCAAACGGGCCGACACGTTCAACCGCACGCACAGCACGCGGACCAAGCCGCGCACCAGATCGGTTCGTCACACCCAAATCCATCGGCACGCCGATCAAAGCAACATCAAGCTCTTTGAATTTCTCTGCATAGGCCTCAGGTCGATAAGGCGCGCCACAAAATGTCGCAGGCTCGGCGAAAGGCCATTTGCGCCGCTCACCGGTAAAAACCGTGTCCGCCACGCGTTTGAATTCGGGATCGAAAATATCGCCGCCGGACGCGTCGGCGTATTTCGCGCGCAGCGCTTCAAGTTTGTTATTGTCCGCCATTCGTCCCGCCCCTGTTATCTCATGCCACTTTATCGCCGAGATTACGGAATTGGTAGCCGAGTTTCCACGGTAAAGCGCGATCTCCTCACGCATAATGCCTCGCACATAAAGCATGGCTCGGCTAAACAGAGTAAGATTGAGTTTCGATAGGATTCGTCCATGACACCGTTCAATCCCCTTGTCCGCGATACAGGCACTCCACCGATTCCCGAGGCGCAAGGCTGGGCGCGGCGTTACGACGGATTGCGAGGACCGCTCATCGATATGTCGCAGGCCGTACCTGGCTACCCCCCACATGAGGACATTTTAAATCATTTGAGCCAAGCGGCGGGCACACTCGCCGCTGCGCGTTACGGCGATATCTATGGTGACGAAACTTTGCGCCAAGCACTCGCCGCCGACATGTCTTCGCGTTATGCCGCTGATGTTAAGGTCGATGAGATCGCGATCACATCAGGTTGCAATCAAGCCTTTGTGCTCATCGCCATGACGCTTGCGAAAGCCGACGATAACATCATTATCCCTGCGCCTTGGTATTTCAATCATCAGATGACGCTTGATATGCTGGGTGTCGAACCGCGCGCATTGCTCTGTAAAGCGGAAAAGAATTTCATTCCCAGTGTCGATGATGCGAGGGCGCTCATTGATAGCAAAACGCGCGCGATTGTTTTGGTCACACCGAATAATCCAACCGGCGCCATTTACCCGCGCGAGGTCATAAAAGCCTTTGCGAAACTCGCACAAGAAAAAAATATCTGGCTCGTCATTGATGAAACCTATCGCGATTTTCTAAATGCGACCCATGGCGCGCCTCATGAACTCTTCAGCGCACCCGCATGGCAGGGCAATGTGCTCTCGCTCTATAGTTTTTCGAAAACCTATTGCGTGCCGGGTCATCGTGTCGGGGCGATTATCGGTGGACGATCGATTCTCGACGAAATCGGGAAAGTGATTGATTGCGTTCAAATCTGCGCCCCGCGCGCGGCACAACACGCACTGGCTTGGGCGATCCCCAATACGACCGAATGGCGTGCCGCAAATACACGCGAGATTGAACAACGCGCCAAAGCCTTCACATCCGCGATGACGAAGATTAATGGCTGGCGGCTTGATTCTATTGGCGCTTATTTTGCCTATGTGGCGCATCCGTTCTCGGATACGCCAGTGCGGCGCGTTGCCGAGCGGCTCGCGGAAGAACGCGGAGTGCTCGCGCTGCCCGGCCCCTATTTCGGACCACATCAAGAAACGCATCTGCGCGTCGCCTTCGCTAATGTCAGTGTTGATGCGATTGAAGCTCTACCCACACGCCTTTTAGGCTTCACGCCTTAATCTCACGCATGGCATAAGGATTAACCCTCATCATGCATCGCCTCGCCACACTTGTTGCGCTTTTAACGCTCACGCTTTTTGCTCTTGCGGTCTTCGATCAAACAACCGATGGGCTTGATCTTGCCGTCGTTGGCGTGTTGTTGAGTTTCACAACCTGGCGCAGCGCCACGATGTCGCGCTTTCTTCAAATTCTCGCGGCAATCTTTGCCGCTGAGTTTGTTGCCTTTGGATTGATCTTAACTTTTGCAGAACGCGGCCTCTGGCCAGAGTCTCTCGCATCCTTCCTGCCGCCCGATAGTCTTCCCATCACTGTGGGCGTTTTCGGACTCATCATTCACGCCATCTCCTATATTCCAGGCATTGCTTCGATCATGCGGATTGCGGATCGCTATTTCGACGGCTTCACGAAAGTCACTGTTAGGCCTTGGCCGCTTCCTGCTTTTACCATCCGCGAGCAAACACTCTCGCGCGGTTTTGTGGTGTTTCTTGTCCTCATTAACCAAGCGCAAGTCGGCATTTCCGTTCGCCTCTCCTATTTCAATCGCGATTGGTTTAATGCGTTAGAGGAAAAAAACAGCGAGCTCTTCTGGCGCTTACTTTATACGGTTTTTCTTTTCTGGGCGCTGATTTATATTATTTCTGCAATCGTTGAATATGTCATCCAATCGCAATTAATGATCCGCTGGCGGCGCTGGCTCACCGAACGCTATGTCGGAGATTGGCTCGGTGATGGCGGTCATTATCGTTTGGCGCTGCAAGGCAACAGTGCCGACAATCCAGATCAACGTATCGCCGACGACGTGGATATGTTCATCAGTCGCACATACAATTTATCGATCTCCTTGATCGCGACGCTGAGCTCACTCGTATCCTTCTCTATCATTCTCTGGTCAATCTCTTCGAATTTCACGATTCCCGGCACAGACATTGCGATCCCAGGCTTTTTGTTCTGGGTCGCGTGTCTCTATTCAGGCTTCGGAACGCTCATCACGCATCTCATCGGCCGCCGCTTGATCGGGCTTTATTTCAATCAGCAAAAATATGAAGCGAGTTTCCGCTTTTCGCTTGCGCGCTTGCGGGAATATGCCGAGCAAGTGGCACTTCTTCGTGGTGAGCCAACCGAACAACGCCTGCTGATGTCACGCTTCGGTGATGTTATTCGAAATTTTTTGGCAATTGTTTCGGTGCGCAAAGTCTTGATGGCATTTACCGCCTTTTATGGACAGATCAGCCCGTTCATTCCCTATATTGTCGCCGCGCCCTTTTATTTCATCGGCAAGATCCAGTTGGGCGTCCTCACCCAAACAGCGAGCGCCTTTGGCCGTGTTGAAGGCGCATTGAGTTACTTCATTGATGCCTATACTTCCGTTGCGGATTATCTCTCGGTCGTAAAACGTTTGACAAGTTTTGACAGCGCACTCGAAAACGCACGTTCGCTCGGCACAACACCGCCTCATATCGAACGCACGATCGTGCCTTCAACCGATCTTCATGTTGAAACGCTTCGGTTGGCCTTGCCGCATGGCGCGACAATCCTCGAAGCGGATCTCACCTTCCGCCAGGGCGATTCCGTTTTGATTTCGGGTCCCTCGGGTTCAGGCAAATCCACATTGCTGCGTGCGCTCTCTGGCATTTGGCCTTATGGGCAAGGATCAATCCGTTTGCCTGAGCACGCGTCATTGATGCTGCTTCCTCAAAAGCCCTATCTGCCGCAGGGCAGTTTGCGCGCAGTGATCGCCTATCCGGCTGCGCCTGATTTTTATTCTGATGAAGCGATCCTTGCCGCTCTCACGCTTGTGGGGCTTGGTAAATTATCCGGCGCGCTTGACGAAGAATCCATCTGGGCACAGCGCCTCTCAGGCGGCGAGCAACAACGCATCGCGATGGCGCGCGCTCTGCTTGCAAAACCCGAGTGGCTCTTCCTCGATGAAGCCACCAGCGCGCTTGATGAAGAGAGTGAAAATCGTCTTTATGAAATGCTGAAAATCAATTTGCCCGGCGCGACAATCATTTCAATCGGTCATCGCTCCACATTGAAAGCGTTCCACGCGCGCTCGATCCGTCTTGAAACCAATGAAAAAGGTCTCTTCACACCGCGCGAGCTTTGACGCTTATGAGAACGAAGAAAAGAATTCGATTAGAACAATGCGCGATCGAATTTCAATTCGCCCGCTTGGCCAACGAGAATGAGATTGCCATCACGTTCTTCCCATTTCGCTGTTGTGCGTAAAGTGAGGAGATAGGCTTTCTCGAGATCCATCTCCGCTTTCGCGCATTCCTTACGCGTCAGCGCGAGTGGTCCCACGGCAAGGCCTTGATTTTTGAGCGGATATGCGACCGCCGAAAATGTATTGCAACCGCCAAAGCCGCGCATACGCAATTGTGCGTCAAGCTGCAATGTCGGTTGATTGAGCCCCACAGATTTTCCGTTTAGCGAGATCAGCACCCATTGTACGCCAACGGGAAATTGTTTCGGCTGCATCGGCGTTAACCCGCCGGATTTGCTCGCTGGCGGCTGTTCTTGAGCAACGACAGGCGCAATGAAGACCGCAGACGCAAGAGCCAACATAAGGCCGAATAGGACCAGACGATTTTGCTTCATCGTTCTACCTCTTCTCTTCTTCACCACATCACTCATTAGGTCACTGAGCGACCCTTAAGGCGCGCTTCCAACCGATCTGCCAAGTGATTGGTTGACGTAAACACATAATCAAGATGCGCAACCGCCACGCGCGCGGCGCCAGACGCAATCAACCATTCGCTGACATCAAAGATTTTCTTCTTCGGACAATGAAAAGCAATTTCATCATCTTGTGAAGCCACAACGACAACGCCAAAGCGAGACATGGCTTCTGCCGCCAAATTTGACGGCACGGTGCGAAATGCGGCACGCACCGCGCGGTTTGTGCGCGCTTCTTCTTCGGCCGCAATGCGGGCCAACATCGACTGTGCAATACGGCGATGGGCTGATGTCCAAGAGGCGGAAAGTGACGCCACAAGATTGGCTTCGCTTTTAAGCATCACACCATCATCAAGCACTTTGAGCGCATTGGCTTGAAGCGTGGCGCCTGTTGTTGTGATATCAACGATGAGCTCAGCGGTGCCGGCCGCAGGCGCGCCTTCAGTCGCGCCGAGACTTTCAACAATACGATAATCCGTAACACCATGTTCAGCAAAATAGCGGCGCGTGAGATTGATATATTTAGTCGCTACACGCATTTTTCGGCCGTGCCGTTGGCGGAAAGCAGAGGCCACATCTTCAAGATCGGCCATCGTGCGCACATCAATCCAAGCTTGCGGCACAGCGACAACCACATTCGCATGACCAAAACCAAGCGGTGAGACAAGTTCAAGCCTTTGATCCGCATCCGCAATCGACTCACGGATCAGATCTTCGCCCGTGATTCCGAAATGCACGCCGCCTGAAGCCAATTCACGCGCAATTTCTGAAGCTGACAAAAACAGAACCTCGACATCCTTCATGCCTTCAATCGCACCGCGATAATCACGCGCACCGCGCGACTGTTGAAGCGCCAATCCTGCGCGGGCAAAAAAAGCAAACGCATTTTCTTGCAACCGGCCTTTTGACGGCAAGGCGATCAAAAGCGGCTCATCGTGACGCGACGCATTCATGCCGCGCCTCCTTGCAATCGATCAATAAACACCGCGCAGCCCACAGCGGGAATAGCGTCCGACGCGCCAAGCAATTTCAACAGGCGATCATAACGACCGCCACCGACAACGATGCGTTGATCAGTCTTGCGGCGAATTTCAAACACAGCGCCCGTGTAATAATCGAGGTTACGGCCAAAGCGGGCGGAGAAAAATACTTCATTCAAATCAATACCGCGCGCTGCGTAAAAACCGGCGCGCGTTTCAAACGCATCGATGACCGGATCGATGTGAAGCTCGGCTTCATCACTTAACGCTCGCAAAGAGTCAGCCACAGAATCGGGATCACCTTCAATGGCCAAGAAACGCTGAAGCACTGATCGCGACTCGTCAGAAAAAGTGCCTTCATCTTCACGCGAGGCTTGCGACAAAAAACGTTCAGCAATCTCGCCAGCGCTACGACCCCCAACGGAAGAAATGCCCGCAATTTTCAAAAGATCTTCAACAAAGCCTCGCGCTGCACGTGGATCTTGCCCCTGCATGGCTTTTAACAAACCAGCATGTTCACTTGGTTCAATTTCTTCATTCGCAAAGGAAGCGAGTGAAGACGCATCAAGCGCACCTTTCGCAAAAGCGCGACGCAACCGCCGTTGCCATACGGCGGGCAACCCAAGCGTTTCAAGCAAAGCGGTGAAGAGACCCATATCGCCTAAACGGATCTCATATTTTGTTGCGTCCACTTCACGCAAAGCTTCAAGCGCGCGCGCTAAGATTTCAGCGTCAGCGGCTTCCGCATCAGCGCGACCGAAAGATTCGATACCGGCTTGAATAAATTCACTCGGTTCCCCTGAACGCGCCCGAAACACAGGGCCATAATAGCTGTAACCCGCTTCCTTCAATGAGCCAGAAGCGAGATAGGCTCGCGCCACTGGAATTGTGAATTCAGGGCGTAACGCCCATTCACGCCCCTCATTGTCAGTGGTCAACAGCAAGCGGTGACGAATTTCCTCGCCCGACAAATCAAGAAATATATCGGCCGGTTGCAGAATTTCAGGCTCGATCCGGTGATAGCCGGCGGCCTCGAATAAATCTGTAACCGACAAAGCTTGGGACGGGGTGGACACGACGCCTGATCCTTATGATGCGCGCGCTTGTAGCAAACCTCCCGCCCCAACGCGACAGAAAATCGCATCTTCAGAGTCTGTTTTTTTCAAAAGGCACAATTATTCTCAATGACTTAGCGAGGGGTGCCTAAAAAAGTTTGACACTTTTTCGAGACGAGTTTGACACTTTTGTTCAGGTTTTGGTCTTTTTGGCTTCAATTTTGGCCGAAAAACTCAACCGGTTTTTTGGTCTTTTGTGACGATCTCGAGACGCCTGACTACGTCACTCATCTTGTCTGAAAGGCCAGCTTCTTTGCTGTAATGGCGGGCCATCGCCGTGCTCTTCTGACCCAGCACATCGGCAATTTCACCATCGTGAGCGCCCGCCTCTTTAAGTAAGGTCCCGAGCGTGTGACGAAGGCCATGAATTGTCAGTCCGCTTTCAATCTTACCTGCGCTTTCAAGATCTGTTTTCAACCTATGCCAGGCGGAATCAAAACCTTTTGCATTCCATGGTTTTCCATCAGCACGCAAAGCGATCTGAACCGCATCGACATTTGGCCTGCACGCGAGCGCCTCCTTCAAAACCGGATGTAATGGCAATCTTACGGGAACGCCGCGTTTCGAGGTACGGATTGAAATCACATCACCAGCAATTGAAGACATCGTAATAGACAAGACATCGGTTTTTCTTAAGCCGGTACACATGGCTAACGCGAGGGCCAGCTTCAGATTTGATGGGGCGCTTTCTAGTACTATTCTTCTTTCTTCTGCAGTCCAAGGACGGTTAGCCAGAATTCGATCCCGATTTCTAAGTTTGCGAACACGTTCGCGAAGAGGATTGTTCTCGACAAGGCCGAGATCGTGCCCGAACCGAAACAGAACGCTCAAAACTGTGATCGCGTAATTCGCCATCCACAATTTATGCTTTGGCAACAAAACACGATCGCGAAGTTCAATGATCGTTGATCGCTTGAAGTCTTTGATTTCAGCGGATGAAAATGGCTTCAGAACTGAAAAAGCGCGCTCGTAACTCAAGCGTGTGGCAGTCCTTAGCTCAATAAAATTCTGACTGGCCTTATAAGAATCGATCAAGAAGCCCAATGTACCGTGAGCGTTCCCACTTGATTTCATAAATTTCTTTTCGATCTCAGCCACTTCGCGCAAGAAAGCTGCTGTGCCAAATTCACTTTTTATGGGAATTCGTTTACCGGCTCTTCGATAATAATAGTAAACCCTGCCATTTCTTCGACTTTTAAAAGCCTGGATGTAATCGAGTTCAGCTCTAAGTTTCATTGGCTTTAACCTCCCGAAGGATCAAGCTTTTTAAAGAGTCATTGGCTTCCTTGCCGTCCAAGTCACGTATGCTATGCTCTATCCGCATTGTACCGTCCGGCTTCATTTCAAAAGCACCGATCTCGATGCCCGCATCACGCGCAGCCTCAAGCATCCGTTTCATATCTGCTTTTGTAAATTGCAGCCCGCTACGGTTCATAAGCCCGACTACCTTTTTAAGCCTTTTCGGGTCTGACTCATGACTGAAATATAAGTCTCATGAGCCTGCGCGTATTGGGCTTGAATGTAGTACTCTTCCGTCGTTTGGAATGAAGAATGGCCGAGTATGCTGGCACTTGCCCGAACATGAACCGGCTTTTCCGTGGCCATGGTCGAAGCCGCAATGTGTCGGAATTGATGCGGGTTAATCGATTTACCGAGATGGTCTTCGGTTCGCTTTGTCACTTGTTGGTAAAAGGCCATTTGGGTGAGCGGCGAACCGTTTGATGAGACCCAAAGCGCATCATCAATCGGTTTTTGCCAACGCCCCTTGATCGCCATCAGGACGGGACGATGGATATCGAGATAGATTTCCAAAGCCGGAGCAAGGTCTGCTGGCCATTCGACATCGCTGTGAACATGGGTCTTTGTTTCATCCGGATGCAGGATGATGCGCCAGACGCCGTTGCGTTTGACGATATTATGATCGAGCCTCAAGGCTGCAAAGTTTTTGCGTCGCATGGGTCGTAAAGCCAACAACGCAATGATCAATCCATCGCGGTAATCAATGGCCTGAAGACGGGCTGTCGACTGCTTTGGTGCATTTTCCATCAAGTGAAAGCCGAGAGAGAGAAGTTCGTCGGCTGTCACGAAGCGTTGTTCAGACTTCTCTTTGTCCTTCATCCGGGCGCGGACCCGCGCTTCAAAATCTTTCAAGAAACGAAATGATTTATTCGGAGCCAATATGACGGCAATTGAATGAAGTTCCTGAAGCCGATCAAGAATCGTGTTCTTCCGATTGCCAACAGAGACCAGATTTTCGACAAAAGATTTTACTAGATCATAGGTAACCCGCTCTTCGACGGATCGATCAAGAGCTTCAGGGTGATGGCGTTTCAAAAATGTCAAATAGCGACCATAGCCTTTGGCCACTTTTTGATTGCTGATGTCACGAAGATCTGCACGCAAGCCTTCATCAGAAAAAGGATCATGTTTGACGAGGCTCTTCTCGAAAAGCGTTCGATCGGCCTCTGGCCATTCAGCAACTTTCATGACCGCCGTTTCGGGATTGATGTGATAACGACCAACCATCAGCCCCTCCCCTTTTTGAGACGTCCATGGTCAGGCAGAGGCATTTTCGAATAATCAGACTTTTCAGATAGAGAAGGCTTTGGAGAACGACCCCGCTTCTTAGTTGGCGCATGGCGTGTTCTAAGATCACGAATGACACCATCATAAAGCGCATGGGCGGATTTGCTCTCAGCCCCCGAATAGGCACGAACCAATGTCTCAACGCTTTTATGGCCGAGCACGAGACGCATGACATGATGGCCGCCCGGCACTTTGCTCAAGAACAAGAAGCTTGTCACATGACGTATCAAATGCGCGTTAAATTTCAGACCGGTATGTTCTTTGACCTTTTTCGCGATCTGCTGTGACAGCGTGCTTTGCGCTTTGAGGCGGATCCCATCGTCACCGACAAAAAGAGCATTTGTCTCGCCGCGCACGCGCTCGAAACGAATGGATTTCATATACCAATCAAGAAACGCGCAGGTCTCAGGTGTTAATTTGAACGATAGACGTTCTTTATTTTTTACCTCGTCTTTGGCAAAAACAAGCATATAGCCGTCCCGATGGCGGATCAGATTTTTATCAAGTTCAATACCGCTCAGGTTTTTCATGCGCACAGGAGCATAGATGAGAAGTTGAAGCGCAAGCGCCACATCAGCCATCGCATGTTTTTGATTTAGAGGGACCTTGCCACGGGCGATGATCGCGCGAAGTTCATCAGGAAGATTGAGAAAGCGGCCGATCGCCTCCTCGGATTCAAACTGCATGATGCGCTCGAGATTTTTCTCTGTGAGGCCTTCGGTCTCGGGGCTAACCGTGCTGTTGATGCGCCGCATGCGCTGAAGAATGGCCGCCACTTCACTGTCAGACAGACCGCTTTTGGGTAAAACCCAATGTCTCGCGATGGCCATGAGTGCGCCACCGATGCCGGCAAGATGTGAGGATTTCTTGCGATCCTTTTCGTCAAACAAGAACCGCATGCCCAATTCAAAGTTCTTGAGCGAAACCAGATCGGCAAGGGACTTCAAGGTCGATGGATCAACCCCAGCACGCACGAGTGCAGAGGCAAAATACTGAATTTGATAAAGACGCGTCTCTTTGGTTGATTCCGTTACAGGATTGAGTGGACCATCACCCAAGAGGTCATCATTGCCCAAACGGCCTGTCCAGCCATTCATATCCTCCAATAGCGATGGCAGAAACGCATCCCATCCAAAAGACTTCTGAACGCGACGGCTTTTGCGAACAAGCTCCACTTTAGGAAAGCCTTCGACCTCGCGAACGCATTTGTTCCAATCCCATAAAAAAGCATCCCATTTCTCTTCAGGGACGCCCCGAAAGCTTTCAGCCAATAACCGGCCTCGATAGCGAAGGAGATCACTCTCGGTGACACTCTCCGGTCCGATCCCTTCTTCCGACAGGAACCTCATAATCGGTCCCAGCCGGTATTTGGCTTGGAGCGTTGGAATGCGATCGGAGAACGCCTTCCACTCGGGTAGCATTGGATTGAGCCGGCGGCTCGGCATCACCGGCTTGACCAGCCCGATGGCCTTCAGGGTCAGTGACCGGCAATTAGCCCAGGTTTGTTTCGATATTCCGTGCGCCGCATAAGAGACCTCCTGCAATCGAGGACCCAATTTGGCGGGATCCGCCGGGATTTCGGCAAGGCTACGCCCGAGCACTGTCCCAACCTTACGCAGTGCCGATGTCATGTCCCGGACAGCCGTTCCCGGCAGGTCCATGACACTGACAGCGGCCAAGATGTCGGCCAAAGTTGGGGATCGTGAAGCGGTCATTTGTGCCTCCAAAGGCCTCGGTAAGCCAGGGCGTGACAATAGTGTATTTTCGGTAAAACACAAAGCAAAAAATCAACGCGATTTATTGCACAGTATATTACCGATACTAAATTAAAGCATTCAATTTCAATGACTTGAAATGACAGTAAATGACTGGATTTTGGAGGAAGTCTCACGGCGTTCCTCCCGTTAGATTGCGGCCAATCAGGGCCTCAATATCGACCCGACGAATCCGTACCGCGCGGCCGATCCGCACGATCGGAATCTCGCCTGAGGCGATCATGCGGCGAACCGTTCGGACACTAACAGAAAGCAACTCGCCCACCGCTTCTGCTGACAGCAGAACAGTCTGCACTTTGTTTGAAGAATTTAACGCCATCACATCCACCTTTAACCAATCAACCAGTCTGAACCGGCCCCAAGCGGCACGAATCAAGATCTATTCATAGACTTATATTAATAGATCCATGTGGATATACAATAAGTCAAGCGTAGAATACTGCCGCTGTCCCCAATGATTTAGCTTTTTCGCCCGCGCTTTATCACCGGGGCCTCTTGGGCTATCCGTACGGCTTCTGTGGCCAACTGACTGAGACGGATCATGCCAATGGGATGAAGGCCGGTGTAAAGTCCCATATACCGATTGAGGGCGGACCAAGGATCAAGGAGCCGCGGACCCGGCGTTGATAAAACCCCGTTTTTTGAAATGAGGGCATGAAAATCAAGATAGAGGCCAGCAATCGTGATCTTCCGGCCGTCGCTTGCTTTTATCTCTAGATCAGCACCCTGCCCCACTTCGGCCTCGAGATAGGCGCGACGGTACTGCTGCCAAAGCTTTTCAGGATCAAATCGCATCAGAGAAACGACGTGGCGAAAGGCTAGACCATCAGCCGTGAGTTTCATTGCCACGACACAATCCATCAAATGCTCGAATTTATAAGAGAAATCTGCTCCCTGCCGTCCCTTTTGGCCACTTTGGGAGAAATCCGGCACCTTTTCCCGCCTGAACTTCTTTAAAACGGAGTCCAATGCCGCCCGATCGAGCCACTCAACAATATGCATCGCCTCAATCGTCCAGAGGACCTGGCCGTGGGACAGTGATAGTTGGGAAACATCGCCTATGCGGAACATAAGACCAATATAGATCCAAATGAATATTAAATCAATACAATAATGAGCCAAATTTGAAACTGAGTAAAACTTAGACTAGACAATTAGAGAAAACAAAATGACGTTAAACGCCTGCTAGCGCAGCCACGGTGCAGCCAGTCAAATAAAAGACCCCGCATGGCTCAGATCATGAACCTTGCGGGATTTATTTATCTCGCGTCGATCACTTACCCGCCTTCGATACTTCGCGGATCGATGTTTCGATGATGTCGAGCGCTTCATTGAAAACCGAATCCTGAATTGTGATCGGTGACAAGAAGCGAATGACATTGTTATAGATACCGCATGTCAA